>DSLMC04103__coassemble_253_pt1 | contig 80825 bp, 69 predicted proteins | sample DSLMC04103__metabat2_low_PE_013 | metagenome-assembled genome bin DSLMC04103 | reverse complement strand
AACATTCGTCCCGTTGCAAATATTCACTGACCATTTTACCCAAGGTCTGTTCGTACTGACTTTCTGACGACCGCTGGCTGCCACAAAAATGACGCCTTTCTCCTGAAGTTTCTTTATCACCTCGAAATATTCCGGATTCAGGTCCATGGTACTTTCCGGTAATAATGTATCATCGACATCGGAAACAATTAGTTTTATCATGATTATTATAAAATCCTTTCTGTTTATTTTTTTCATTTTAGCATATTTCCATCAGAAATACAAAACCCCAGAAACCGAAGTCTCTGGGGGTGTATTTGAGTTCAATATTCTGTTATCAAACGCAATTACTGTAAAATATCTCACAACTACTATTTTGAAAACACAGCATCATTTCTGGAAAGAAGATATACGCAATATTGATTCATGCTGATTCCTTCTCTCTGAGAATGCTCTGCAAGTGATCTGTGCAGGCTTCGTGGTATCCTCAGTTTAAACTGTCCGGAATAATTTTCCAGGCTGTCAGGCTCATGAATCTCCACTCCTTCCTCAAGCGCAGCTTCAAGCCATGATTTCTTTGCATCCAATGCATTTGCCACTGCGCTTTCCACCGTCTCACCGCAGGTAATACAGCCGGGCAGATCCGGATAAGAAACTACAAATCCGCCTTCATCCTTATCCTCTACAATTTCCATGCGATAGGACATTGCCATATAATCATCCAGCGTCTTCATCATTATTCGCCTCGCTTTCCACTATCTGCCTTACCATTTCCACATATACTTTTTTAATCGGTTCATGCTTTGGTATTGTGATTGGCATACAGCCTTGTTTTCGGAATGTGTAATGACTGCTTCCACCTCTCGGAGAATTCATCTCATACCCACAACTTTCCAACACTTTTCGTAATTCATCAAATCGGAGGTCTTTTGAGAGATTACATATACGTGCTATCAGTTTATCCCATTTTGACATTCAACATACCTCCTGCTTATATTATATGTGGTGTCATATAAGGTGTCAATCAATTTTTATTTTGTTCTGTCCAAACATACTTCAGACCAAGCAGCAATGTGGCTATATTCTATATATTTGTCATTACTTTCCCGATTTCTTAATTATTTTATATATTACAAAACCCCAGAAACCGAAGTCTCTGGGGTTGTATTTGAGTTCAATATTCTGTTATCAAATATGAATTACTCGATGATGGAAGCAACACGGCCTGATCCAACAGTACGTCCACCTTCACGGATAGCGAATGTAAGACCCTGCTCCATAGCTACCGGGTGAATCAGCTCGATTGTCATCTCTACGTTATCGCCAGGCATACACATCTCTGTTCCTTCCGGAAGAGTGATAACACCTGTAACGTCAGTTGTACGGAAGTAGAACTGAGGTCTGTAGTTGTTGAAGAATGGAGTATGACGTCCACCCTCGTCTTTTGTTAATACGTATACCTGAGCGGTAAATTTGTGATGGCATGTAACGCTGCCTGGCTGAGCCAGAACCTGTCCACGCTGAATCTCTGTTCTCTGAACACCACGGAGAAGAGCACCGATGTTGTCACCAGCCTGAGCTTCGTCAAGGAGTTTACGGAACATCTCAACACCTGTTACGACAACTTTACGTGTCTCATCTGTGATACCAACGATCTCAACTTCATCGGATACGTGAAGTACACCACGCTCTACTCTACCAGTAGCAACGGTACCACGACCTGTGATGGAGAAGATATCCTCGATAGGCATCAGGAATGGCTTATCTGTATCACGCTGTGGGTCCGGGATCCACTCGTCAACGGCATCCATAAGCTCAAGAATCTTGTCGCCCCATTTGCTGTTCGGATCTTCCAGAGCCATAAGTGCGGAACCCTGAATGATAGGAGTGTCATCTCCCGGGAACTCGTACTCATTTAAGAGCTCACGGATCTCCATATCTACTAACTCTAATAACTCCTCATCGTCTACCATGTCACATTTGTTCATGAATACAACGATGTAAGGAACGCCTACCTGACGGGAAAGAAGGATGTGCTCTTTTGTCTGAGCCATAACACCGTCTGTAGCAGCAACAACAAGGATAGCACCGTCCATCTGAGCAGCACCAGTGATCATGTTCTTAACGTAGTCGGCATGACCTGGGCAGTCAACGTGTGCGTAATGTCTCTTCTCTGTCTCGTACTCAACGTGAGCTGTGGAGATTGTGATACCACGCTCTCTCTCTTCCGGAGCCTTATCGATGTTATCGAATGCTACGAACTCACCAAGACCTAATCTCTCGTGAAGAGTCTTTGTGATAGCTGCTGTTAAAGTTGTTTTACCATGGTCAACGTGTCCGATGGTACCAATATTACAATGTGGTTTAGTTCTTTCAAACTTAGCTTTAGCCATTTGAATTTCCTCCTTAAATATACGCCCCGACGGGCTGATTTAATATTACACAATCTGCCGCTCGGCCTCTCTGACCGAGCAGGCTCTGGTCATAGCCAAGCCGCGGCTTATCTTAGCCGCACCTGCTATGATTATATTTCATTTTAAGTTTATTTGCAAGTAAAATTTGGCTTATATCTGCATATTCTACTTACATATTTCTTACAAAATTATTTGCTCCGTGCGTCCAGAATCTTCTCCTGTACATTTTTCGGAACTTTTTCATAGTGATCGAAGAACATGGAGTAGTTACCACGTCCCTGTGTTCTGGAACGAAGGTCTGTGGAGTAACCGAACATTTCGGATAACGGTACAAAACCATGAACGATACGTCCGCCGCCCACGTCTTCCATACCTTCGATACGTCCACGACGGGAGTTGATATCACCGATAACATCGCCCATGTATTCCTCAGGCATTGTTACGTCAACCTTCATGATCGGCTCCAGTAATACAGGATCTGCTTTCTTCATGGCATCTTTGAACGCCAGAGAACCTGCCACCTTGAAGGCCATCTCGGAAGAGTCGACTTCGTGGTAGGAACCGTCGTAAACTGTAGCGTGTACGCCTACTACAGGGAATCCGCCAAGGATACCTGCTTTGGCAGCGTCTTCGATACCAGCGCCGACAGCCGGAATGTATTCCTTCGGAATTGCACCGCCGACAACCTCGGAATCGAATTTGAATGTCTCTTCACCGTTGACATCCATCGGCTCGAAACGTACTTTACAGTGACCGTACTGACCACGTCCACCAGACTGTTTTGCGTACTTGGAATCCACGTCAACCGCTTTGGTGAAGGACTCTTTGTAAGCAACCTGTGGTGCGCCGACGTTTGCCTCTACCTTGAACTCACGAAGCAGACGGTCTACGATGATCTCCAGATGGAGCTCACCCATACCGGCGATGATGGTCTGTCCTGTTTCTGTATTGGTATGTGCACGGAAAGTCGGATCCTCCTCGGCAAGTTTTGCCAAAGCCTCACCCATCTTGCCCTGACCTGCTTTTGTCTTAGGCTCGATCGCCAGCTCGATAACCGGTTCCGGGAACTCCATGGATTCCAGAATAACCGGATGCTGCTCATCACAGATGGTGTCACCGGTGGAAGTAACCTTGAAACCTACTGCGGCAGCGATATCGCCTGCGTATACTTTATCAAGCTCTGTACGTTTGTTGGCATGCATCTGTAAGATACGGCCGACACGTTCTTTTTTGCCTTTTGTGGCATTTAAAATGTAGGAACCGGAGTTCATTGTACCGGAATATACACGGAAGAATGCCAGTTTACCTACGAATGGGTCTGTCATGATCTTGAATGCCAGTGCAGCAAACGGAGCATCATCGGAAGATGCCACGGATACTTCGTTGCCATCCAGGTCAACACCCTTGATGTCTTCTACATCGGTAGGAGCCGGTAAATACTCGATGACAGCGTCCAGAAGCTTCTGAACACCTTTGTTTCTGTATGCAGTACCACAGCATACAGGAACCATCGTACATTCACAGGTTCCTTTACGAAGAACGGCTTTCAGCTCTTCCACGGAAGGCTCTTCGCCCTCGAGGTAAGCCATCATCAGATCATCATCTGCCTCGCAGATCTTCTCTACCATGTCTGTGTGGTAAAGTTCAGCGTCATCCTTCATATCTTCCGGAATATCTACGATGTCGATATCCTCGCCCTTCTCATCGTTGTAGATGTAGGCTTTCATTTCCATCAGGTCGATGATTCCCTTGAAATCATCTTCTTTACCGATAGGAAGCTGAATCGGAATCGCATTTTTTCCTAATCTTGTCTTAATCTGCTCTACTGCGCCATAGAAATCTGCGCCCATGATATCCATCTTGTTGATGAATGCCATACGAGGTACGTTGTAGGTATCAGCCTGACGCCATACGTTCTCGGACTGCGGCTCAACACCACCCTTGGCACAGAACACACCAATGGCACTGTCCAGTACACGAAGAGAACGCTCTACCTCTACGGTAAAGTCCACGTGGCCTGGAGTATCAATGATATTAATACGATGCTCTAATGCACCTGGTTTTGGTTTGCAGTTTTCCTGTAAAGTCCAGTGACATGTTGTGGCAGCGGAAGTGATTGTAATACCTCTTTCCTGCTCCTGCTCCATCCAGTCCATGGTAGCAGTACCTTCATGAGTGTCACCAATCTTGTAATTCACACCAGTGTAATAAAGGATACGCTCTGTCAGTGTGGTCTTACCAGCATCGATATGAGCCATGATACCAATATTTCTGGTTCTCTCAAGTGGATATTCTCTTCCAGCCAAGTCTCTTTCCTCCTATTAGAATCTGTAATGTGCGAAAGCCTTGTTAGCTTCTGCCATCTTATGCATATCTTCTTTCTTCTTTACAGATGCGCCTGTGTTGTTTGCAGCATCCATAATCTCTTTTGCCAGTCTTTCTTCCATGGTTCTCTCGCCTCTCTTGCGGGAGTAGAGAGTGATCCAGCGAAGAGCCAGTGTCTGACGTCTGTCTGGTCTTACATCGATAGGTACCTGGTAGGTAGCACCACCGATACGTCTTGATTTTACTTCCAGAGCAGGCATGATGTTGTTCATAGCATCGTTAAATACCTCAAGAGCATCCTTGCCTGTTTCCTGTGCTACGCGCTCAAACGCACCGTAAACGATTCTCTGAGCAACGCCTTTCTTACCATCTAACATAATGTTATTGATAAGTTTTGTAACCACTTTGTTATTATAAATAGGATCCGGTAATACATCCCTTTTTGCAATATGTCCTTTACGTGGCACGGTTCTTCCCTCCTTAATTAAAACTTTCTGATCATCTCAGACATTAAATCATCGGTACTCACGGAGAAAATGTTCTCCAATGTTCATGCTCGGACTGCGATCTATATTTACCTGCAACCAACAGAGAAAATATTGCTATTCCGGCATTGATTCATTTTGTCTTACCATAACCGGCAGTCAGCAGTGCTTCTTATGCACTGACGTACAACGTCTGATAAGTCTTATTTTTTAGGTCTCTTAGCGCCGTATTTGGAACGAGCCTGTTTTCTGTTGGCTACGCCGGCAGTATCAAGAGTACCTCTGACGATATGGTATCTGGTACCTGGCAGGTCCTTTACTCTTCCGCCACGGATCAGCACAACGCTGTGCTCCTGAAGATTGTGGCCTTCACCCGGAATGTAGCTTGTTACCTCGATACCGTTGGAAAGACGAACTCTGGCAATTTTACGAAGCGCTGAGTTAGGCTTCTTAGGAGTTGCTGTCTTAACTGCAGTACATACACCACGCTTCTGTGGTGAGCTGGCGTCCGTTGCTTTCTTTCTTAAGGAGTTAAATCCTTTCTGAAGTGCAGGCGCCGTGGATTTCTTTGCTACAGACTGTCTTCCTTTTCTCACTAACTGGTTAAAAGTAGGCATTCTGAATTTCACCTCCATACATATTTTCTAATGTGGTTGCCTGATAGTTTCTCTGGCATATTGCCTCATGGACAAATCATCTTGATTATATCCATCTGCGGACACAGTTATACATCCGCACACAATTCTAGATTATATCGGCATTGCCAACCTTTGTCAAGAAAAAAATTTCACAAAAAAGAGCATAAAAAGGCTGCCGGATGACCGACAGCCTTCTGATCTCTATTCTGTTTCGTTCTGTTCCTCTGCCTGCTGTTCACCGTCAGCGACCAGAACTGCTTCTTCTGTATTTTCCTTTGCTTCCTCTTCTTCCAGAGCGGTATATCCTTCTTCGTAATCGAATTCATCCAGCTCTTCTTCCTCAACCTGAGGAGCCGCATTGGTATTCAGATGAAGATTTCTGTATTTCTTAAGGCCGGTTCCCGCCGGGATCAGCTTACCTAAAAGTACATTTTCTTTCAGACCGATCAGCGGGTCGATCTTTCCTTTGATCGCGGCATCCGTAAGAACCTTGGTGGTCTCCTGGAAGGATGCGGCTGACAGGAAAGAATTCGTTGCCAGAGAAGCCTTTGTGATACCAAGGAGTGTCTGCTCGGCGGTTGCCGGCTCTTTTCCTTCTGCGATCAGTTCATTGTTTGTCTTCTCCAGTTCCAGAATATCTACCAGAGCGCCCGGCAGATACTGGCTGTCTCCTGCCTCATCGATACGAACTTTCTTGAGCATCTGACGAACAATGATCTCAATATGCTTGTCGTTGATATCAACGCCCTGCAGACGGTATACACGCTGTACCTCGCGCATCATATAGTCCTGTACGGCACGAACGCCTTTGATCTTCAGGATATCATGCGGATTGACAGAACCTTCGGTCAGCTCATCGCCGGCTTCCAGGTGCGCGCCGTCAAGTACTTTGATCCTCGCGCCGTATGGGATAACATAGGCTTTGGATTCTCCTGTCTCATTGTTTGTAACGATGATCTCACGTTTTTCTTTGGTCTCTTTTACCTCGGCGTATCCGCCAATCTCCGTGATGATCGCAAGACCCTTCGGCTTACGTGCCTCGAAAAGCTCCTCCACACGAGGAAGACCCTGTGTGATATCGTCACCGGCTACGCCGCCGGCATGGAAAGTACGCATGGTAAGCTGTGTACCAGGCTCACCGATGGACTGTGCGGCGATGATACCGACTGCCTCTCCGACCTGCACGGCCTGACCGGTTGCCAGGTTGGCGCCGTAACATTTGGAGCAGGCGCCTGAATGGGACTTACAGGTGAGCATCGTTCTGATCTTCACCTTCGTGTATCCGGCTTTTACAACCTCTGCCGCACGTTTGGCTGTGATCATGCAGTTGGCAGCCACGATAATGTTGCCATCCGCATCGGTATAATCCTCTGCGGCATACCGTCCTGTGATACGCTCCTCGAGAGTCTCGATGGTCTCCCGACCATCCATGATGGCTTCCACATACATACCCGGAATCTCATCTGCACCCTCGCAGCAGTCCTGCTCGCGGATGATCAGCTCCTGAGAAACGTCGACCAGACGACGGGTCAGGTAACCGGAGTCGGCGGTACGGAGGGCTGTATCGGACAGACCCTTACGGGCTCCGTGAGCGGAAATGAAGTACTCCAGTACGTCCAGACCTTCACGGAAGTTGGACTTGATCGGAAGTTCGATGGTACGTCCGGATGTATCGGCCATAAGACCACGCATACCGGCCAGCTGTTTGATCTGCTGGTTGGAACCACGGGCTCCGGAGTCCGCCATCATGTAGATGTTATTGTATTTATCCAGACCGTTGATCAGCTTATCAGTCAGCTCCTCATCGGCTGCGAACCATGTCTGAACAACAGCTTTATAACGCTCTTCTTCTGTCATGAAACCACGGCGGTACTGTTTTGTGATGTACTCTACCTGTTTCTGTGCGTCAGCAAGAATCTGCGCTTTTTCTTTCGGCACGGTCATATCGGAAATGGATACGCTCAATGCGCCGATTGTTGAATATTTATATCCCAGTGCCTTGACGTCATCCAGCACCTCGGCTGTCTTGGTTGTGCCGTGGACACTGATGCAGCGGTCAAGAATCTGTTTTAACTGTTTCTTTCCACACTGGAAATCAATCTCCAGTTTCAGGAAGTTCTCCGGGTCGGAACGGTCCACAAATCCCAGGTCCTGCATGATGATCTCATTAAAGAGGATTCTTCCCATCGTACAGTCAATAATCCGGCTTCCCATCGTTCCATCCGGTCTTCTGCCTCTTCTCTTCACCTTGATCTTGGAATGAAGAGTGATCACTCCATTTTCATAGGCAAGGAACGCTTCATTTTCCGACTTGAAGCATTTTCCTTCTCCCTTCTCTCCATCTTTCTCCATGGTCAGATAGTAAACACCAAGGACCATATCCTGAGAAGGAACGGCCACCGGCGCACCGTCGGACGGTTTCAGAAGGTTGTTCGGAGATAACAGAAGGAAACGGCACTCTGCCTGCGCCTCCACAGAAAGCGGCAGATGGACAGCCATCTGGTCACCATCGAAGTCGGCGTTGAAGGCGGTACAAACCAACGGATGCAGCTTGATAGCCTTACCTTCCACAAGGATCGGCTCGAACGCCTGGATACCCAGACGATGCAGCGTAGGGGCACGGTTCAGCATAACCGGATGTTCTTTGATGACATCTTCCAGCACATCCCACACTGCCGGCTGCAGTTTCTCCACCATCTTTTTGGCAGACTTGATATTGTGCGCGAGACCGTTGCTCACGAGTTCCTTCATAACAAATGGTTTGAACAGCTCAATGGCCATCTCTTTCGGCAGACCACACTGATAAATCTTCAGTTCCGGTCCGACAACGATAACGGAACGTCCGGAATAGTCCACACGTTTTCCGAGCAGGTTCTGACGGAAACGTCCCTGTTTACCTTTCAGCATATCGGAGAGGGACTTGAGTGCGCGGTTTCCAGGTCCGGTCACTGCTCTTCCTCTTCGTCCGTTATCGATCAGGGCATCCACAGCCTCCTGAAGCATACGCTTTTCATTGCGGATGATGATATCCGGTGCGCCCAGTTCCAGAAGACGTTTCAGTCTGTTGTTACGGTTGATGATTCTTCTATATAAATCATTTAAATCGGATGTTGCGAAACGTCCGCCGTCCAGCTGTACCATCGGACGGATATCCGGCGGGATGACCGGAACGGCATCCAGGATCATCCACTCCGGACGATTTCCGGAAAGACGGAAGGCTTCCACAACTTCCAGACGTTTGATATTTCTTGCCTTTTTCTGACCGCTGGCATTCTTCAGGCTCTTTTTCAGCTCTGCGGATTCTGCTTCCAGGTCGATCTCCATGAGAAGCTCTTTCACGGACTCTGCTCCCATGCCGACACGGAAGTCTCCAAGACCGCCTTCCTCTGTCCGGTATTCCTCGCAGATCCGACGATACTCGGCATCCGATAATACGTCCTTCTTGTTCAGATTCGTGTTGCCCGGATCCAGAACAACATAGGAAGCAAAGTACAGTACTTTTTCCAGCGCTTTCGGGGACATATCAAGAATGAGACCCATCCGGCTCGGGATTCCTTTGAAGTACCAGATATGGGATACCGGCGCCGCCAGTTCAATATGTCCCATACGCTCTCTGCGGACACTGGATTTGGTCACTTCCACGCCACACTTATCGCAGACAACGCCTTTGTAACGAATCTTCTTATATTTACCGCAGTGACATTCCCAGTCCTTGCTCGGTCCGAAAATTCTCTCACAGAACAGTCCGTCCTTCTCCGGTTTCAGAGTACGGTAATTGATGGTTTCCGGTTTCTTTACTTCACCTCTGGACCATTTTCGAATCATTTCCGGAGATGCAAGTCCGATTTTGATGGCATCAAAATTAATTGGCTGTTCTGCTGGTTGATTATTCATATCAGACATAGGTTACTCCTTCCATATTATCCTAAAATTCAGAATCTTCTGAATCTGTCGTCGATGCTGCAAAGAAATCCTGAGGCGCTGACTCTCCAGCTTCCTCCTCCAGTGTACTTTCTTTATATCCGTAAGACTCCAGGTCTTCTTCCTCTTTATAATGATTATCGTTCGGACCGCTCTCGATCATCGGAGTGAGCGAGTTATTCACATGCTCTGTGCTCTCCTGAATCTCCACCTCTGTCATGTCTTCTTTCAGAACACGGACATCCAGTGCCAGGGACTGGAACTCTTTCAGAAGTACCTTAAAGGATTCCGGAATACCCGGTTCAGGAATGTTCTCGCCCTTGATGATGGCTTCGTAGGTCTTCACACGTCCAACGACATCGTCGGACTTCACTGTCAGGATCTCCTGCAGGGTGTAAGACGCACCGTAAGCCTCCAGGGCCCAGACCTCCATCTCTCCGAAACGCTGTCCGCCGAACTGTGCTTTACCGCCCAGTGGCTGCTGCGTTACCAGTGAGTACGGACCGGTAGAACGGGCATGGATCTTATCGTCAACCAGATGATGCAGTTTCAGGTAATGCATGAATCCGATAGCGACCGGAGAGTCAAACTCTTCGCCGGTACGGCCGTCACGGAGACGAACCTTTCCGGTACGGTCGATCGGCACACCCTTCCACTCTTCTCTGTGATCCCGGTTATCATACAGATACTGCATGATATCGTCATTTACTTTATCGCCCCAGATCTCGGAGAACTCCTCCCAGGTCTTGTTGGCGTAATCGTTGGCCATCTCCAGGGTATCCATGATATCGTGCTCGTTGGCGCCGTTAAATACAGGGGTTGCCACATTGAATCCCAGTACTTTGGACGCAAGGCTCAAGTGAAGCTCCAGCACCTGTCCGATATTCATACGGGAAGGCACGCCCAGCGGGTTCAGCACGATGTCAAGCGGACGTCCGTTCGGAAGGAACGGCATATCTTCCACCGGCAAAATACGGGAAACGACACCCTTATTACCATGACGGCCGGCCATCTTATCTCCCACGGAGATCTTACGTTTCTGCGCAATATAAACGCGGACAGATTTATTGACGGTAGGCGGCAGTTCGTCGCCATTTTCTCTTGTAAATACTTTGGTATCCATAACGACACCGTATGCACCGTGCGGCACACGCAGGGAAGTGTCACGAACCTCTCTGGCTTTCTCACCGAAGATCGCACGAAGCAGTCTCTCTTCTGCGGTAAGCTCTGTCTCTCCCTTCGGCGTTACTTTTCCGACGAGGATATCGCCGGCATGTACTTCCGCACCGATACGGATGATACCGTTCTCATCAAGGTCCTTCAATACATCTTCGCTTAATCCGGCAAGATCTCTTGTAATCTCCTCCTGACCAAGCTTGGTATCTCTTGCCTCCGCCTCATACTCTTCAATATGAACGGAAGTATAGACATCTTTCTGCACCAGTTTCTCACTGAGCAGGACGGCATCCTCATAGTTGTAACCTTCCCAGGTCATGAAACCGATGAGAGGGTTTTTACCGAGAGCCATCTCGCCGCCGCAGGTGGATGCGCCGTCTGCCAGCACATCGCCTTCCTCCACGCGGTCTCCCTTGTTGACGATCGGGCGCTGATTCATACAGTTACCCTGGTTGCTGCGGGAGAACTTGATAACGTGATACGTATCACGGATACCGTCGTCACGTTTTACCACGATCTCCTTGCTGGTGGAGTACTCTACCACACCGGCGTGATGTGCGAGAATACATACACCGGAGTCTCTGGCCGCTTTGGCCTCTATTCCGGTTCCGACAACCGGCACCTCTGTCTTGAGCAGCGGCACCGCCTGACGCTGCATGTTGGAACCCATCAGCGCACGGTTGGCATCGTCGTTCTCCAGGAAAGGAATCATGGATGTCGCCACGGAGAAAACCATCTTCGGAGAAACGTCCATCAGGTCGATCCTGGATTTCGGGAACTCGGAAGTCTCTTCTCTGTAACGTCCGGATACGTTGGTATGGATGAAATGTCCTTCTTCATCCAGAGGCTCGTTGGCCTGCGCTACTGTATAATTATCTTCCTCATCCGCGGTCAGATAAATGACATCATCTGTTACCACCGGATTCTTCGGATCTGTTTTATCTACTTTACGATATGGAGCTTCGATAAATCCATACTCGTTAATTCTCGCATAGGTCGCAAGAGAGTTGATCAGACCGATGTTCGGACCCTCAGGCGTCTCGATCGGACACATTCTTCCGTAATGGGAATAATGTACGTCACGGACCTCGAAACCGGCACGGTCTCTGGAAAGGCCGCCTGGTCCCAGCGCGGAAAGACGTCTCTTATGCGTAAGCTCGGACAGCGGGTTATGCTGATCCATAAACTGAGACAGCTGAGAACTTCCGAAGAACTCCTTCACCGCTGCAGTCACCGGCTTGATATTAATCAGTGTCTGTGGGGAAATGGATTCCATATCCTGCGTTGTCATACGCTCGCGGACTACTCTCTCCATACGGGAGAGACCGATCCGGTACTGATTCTGCAAAAGCTCACCGACAGCACGGATACGACGGTTGCCCAGGTGGTCGATGTCGTCGTCATTGCCGATACCATACTCCAGGTGAATATTGTAATTGATGGAAGCAAGGATATCTTCCCGCGTGATATGCTTTGGAATCAGCTCACTGATACTCTTGCGAATCGCCGCCTTAATCTCTTCTATGTCATCATAATCTTCCAGAATTTTTTCAAGGGATGGGTAATAAACTAATTCTGTCACACCAACTTCTTTTGGCTCCACATCCACAAAGCTGCGGATGTCAACCATCATATTGGAAAGAACCTTCACTTCCCGCTCTTCTGTCTCCAGATATACATAAGGAACCGCAACATTCTGAATCTCATCCGCCTGCTCCTTTGTCACCTTGGTCCCGGCCTCGAATAAGATCTCACCGGTGGAAGGGTCCACAACATCCTGGGACAGTACATGCCCTGCGATACGATTCCTGAGCATCAGCTTTTTATTAAATTTATAACGGCCAACCTTTGCCAGATCATACCGTCTCGCGTCAAAGAACATGCTGTTGATGAGACTCTCCGCACTATCCACAGACAGCGGCTCACCCGGACGGATCTTTTCGTATAACTTCTTAAGACCTTCCTGGTAATTGGTCGCCGTATCTTTTTCGAGCGTTTTTAAAATCTTCGGCTCTTCGCCAAAAAGCTCTTTGATCTCGGCATTGGTCCCAATACCAAGGGCACGGATCAGTACAGTAACCGGCACCTTTCTGGTCCGGTCCACACGAACGTAAAACACGTCATTGGAGTCCGTCTCATACTCCAGCCATGCACCACGGTTTGGAATGACCGTACAGGAAAAAAGCTTCTTACCGGTCTTATCATGGCTGATCGCATAGTAGATACCAGGGGAACGGACAAGCTGGCTGACGATAACACGCTCCGCGCCATTGATCACGAAGGTTCCTGTCTCTGTCATCAGAGGCAGATCGCCCATAAAAATATCATGCTGCTTAAAATCGTCCGTCTCCTTATTATGAAGGCGCACTTTCACCTTCAAAGGAGCTGCATAGGTGGCATCCCGTTCTTTACACTCTTCTATTGAATACTTTCTGTCTTCTCTGCAAAGCTGAAAATCAACAAATTCCAGACTGAGCTGTCCGCTGTAATCCGTAATCGGAGAAATGTCGTCAAAAACCTCTCTCAGGCCGTCTGTCAGAAACCACTGATAGGAATTCTTCTGCACTTCAATGAGATTCGGCATATCGAGTACGTCTTTTTGTCTTGCATAGCTCATTCTGATATTTTTGCTTCCCGGAATTCGCATAGGTCGCAGTCTGTTCTTTTCCATTGATGTTTCACCCCTTGAACAATCTTGCTGATAAACTTCTGGTTGCTTCTTTTTTTCATGCAGGCACACATGCCCATTGTGAATCAGTTTAATATCATATCATAGCTGAAATGTCATGTCAACTATTTTTTTCCTGTTTTATATAAATTTTTTCCAATATTTTCACAAGATAAACAGCCGTCTTTTCACCGTCCGATACAACATATCCATATCGCCACAGAAAATCTGATCTTTTTCATTAAAATGTACAGCAGAAAAACGCCTGTTCTCCAACAAGGAAAACAGGCGTCTTATATCCATGATTATGGTTTCGTATCGGAAAAGCCCAATTATTTGATTGTAACTTTTGCTCCAACTTCTTCCATCTGTTTTTTGATGTCTTCTGCTTCTTCTTTGGAAACAGCTTCTTTGATGTTCTTAGGAGCGCCGTCAACAACAGCTTTTGCTTCTTTAAGACCAAGACCTGTGATCTCACGAACAACTTTGATAACTTTAACTTTCTGTCCGCCAACTTCTGTCAGCTCAACATCGAATTCTGTCTTCTCTTCTGCTTCCTCAGCTGCTCCTGCTGCACCTGCTGCAACTACAACACCTGCTGCTGCGGATACGCCGAACTCTTCCTCACATGCTTTTACTAAGTCATTTAACTCTAATACAGATAAACCTTTAATAACTTCAATGATTTCCTGAGTTGTCATCTTAATTCCCTCCATGAAAATAATGTAATAAAAATTCCGGACATCTGTTGTCCGCTCTATCTTCATCCTGTCGGAATCTCTCCCCGCAGGACACTCCGGTCAGCCGTCAGACTTCGCCGATTACTCAGCTGCTGCTTCTTCTGCTCCGCCGTTTTTCTCCGCGATCTGTTTGATCACACGGGCAAAGTTGGCGATTGGGGACTGAATGCTTCCCATGAACTTCGCGATAAGCTCGTCTCTGGATGGGATAGTAGCGATCATCTCGATACCTTTGGCATCGTAATAAGTTCCCTCAACAACGCCGCCCTTTAACTGGCAGACTTTTGCTTTTTTGATGAACTTGGAAACAGTTCTTGCAGCTAATGTTGCATCGTCTTTGGAAATAGCGAATGCGTTGGTTCCTTCCAGATCCTTTACTACGCCTTCGAACTCTGTTCCCTCAACAGCACGTCTTACCATTGTGTTTTTATAAACCTTATAAATCACACCTGCTTCACGACACTGTTTACGAAGCTCTGTCACATCAGCTACGGAAATTCCGCGATAGTCAACAACTACCAGAGATTTCGCACCGTCTAACTGCGCTCTGATCTCGTCAACGATCGGCTGCTTCACTTCAACCTTAGCCATTCTCCTGGTGCACCTCCTTAAAATATTGTGTGTACCGCCGTGACATCCTCTGATGTCTCTATGCCTTCCCGAAATCCTTCCTCCATTATATATAGAAGAAACTCATTCCGTATTCCACAGGGGGCAATCTCTTCTATACCGAAAAAATATATCCTGCAGTGCAGAAGGCAAAAAGAAAACTCTCTGTCCAAAGACAGAGAGTGAGAAATATTCATTATCAGAATATAACTTCCTCGGCAGGCGTTCTCACTTTATGCCTTGCGGCACCTGCTGTCTTCGGCGTTCATACTTTGGTATAATATCATTCTGCATACGGCATGTCAAGCATTAAATTTCTTTTTTTCATCAATTTGCCCATCATTTTATGTGACAGCTTTTGTGTAGTAATCCCGCTATTCTTCATAATGCGCGATCATTCAATGGACTTCCGCGCCAAATGGCATCAGCGCCAGTTTTGCCAGCTTAAAATGCTGCAGACCAAACGGAATCCCGATTACCGTGACGCACAGCACCGCTCCAAAAAACAGATGCTCCAGCGCCAGCACCCAGCCGGATACAAAAATCCAGATGACATTGACAACCAGAGACACCGTCCCTCCGCCGTAAGTCACATCTTTTCCAAACGGGAAGAAACTCAGCGACGCAAACTTAAAACACTGAAGCCCCACTGGGATTCCCACAATGGTGACGCACCAGAGGCACCCCGCCAAAAACCAGCTGATTCCACTGACCGCGCCTCCAAATAAGAACCACAAAATATTTCCAAGGCATCCCATAAACTCCCCTCCTCTTCTTTAAAAACCGATCATATGAGAAAGAATCCTCTCGGACAGAATGTTCCTTCTGTTGGAATCACTATACTATAATTCCGCGTAAGAAAAAAGAAACGGAGTTTTCCTGATTTTACCTTCTATTTTTTATTATTTTTAAAATATTTATTGACCCCTTTCACGATACCGTCCGCGATCTTTTTCTGATAGCTGGCCGAGTTGAGCTGGCGGTCTTCGGACGGATTGCTCATGAAGCCGCATTCCAGAATGACCGTAGGGATCTTCGCCCAGTTGATCGTTGTGTAATAATTGGAACGGATGGTCGCATTGGCTCTTTTTCCCGTGGATTTTGCCACTGCGGAAATAAGGCTGCTTCCCAGCCGGCAGGACTTGTTATACACCTTGCTTCCCACATAGCGGGAACTTGCCGGCACGATGACAAGCGGTCCTCTCGCGCCGGTACCGCCGGCATTACAATGGATACAGATGTGCAGGTTCGCGCCGCTCTTGTTGGCCTTTTTCGTGCGCTGCTGGTTGGAGAGCGGGCATTGATTAGTTGTCCGAAGCATGATAACTTTGTATCCTGCTTTTCGAAGCGCTTTTCTCGTCGCTTTGGCGATCGCCAGATTTGTCTTATACTCCGGAATACCGGTCCTCACGCCGCTGGTTCCGGAAGTAAGCTTCGCCTTTGTGGCAGAGGACCCCGGCGCCAGACGCTCTCTCGAAGAGATTCCTCTCTCCTGATGGCCCGCGGCGATAAAGATCGTTTTTTTCTTCTTTTTCTTTCCGGCTTTCTGACTGGCCGGGTCTGCCGCTCCTGCATTTTGATTCGTCTGTTCGTCCGTATCTGCCGCACCTGTGTTCTCCCCCGTCTGGCTGCCGTCCACTGCCGCCGGATCGACTGTCATTATCCGCGCGCTCTCTGCAGCCTGTATATTTTTTCCCATCTGTACGTTTGCTTCCTGCGTATCTGCCGCTGCTGCCGGGACAGAAACCGGGACCAGAAGCGCCAGAGTGCAAAGAGTTCCAATCGCCAAACAAAATCTATTCTTCATAAATCCTACCTCCTGCTTGTTTATCTTCTGTACATTTTTTTAAAAGCACACTTATCTTTTCCTATTTTTCACACCGTGGTATTCGGTTTTGTATCATATTATATACGATATCGTGAACTTCTTTCAAGAAGAAAGATTCAAAAAATTGTTGACAGATTCCCTTTTCCCCGTTACAATGGGTGCAGTCATATGACTGACGGAACTGTGGAATCGACCACATGAAGTATGACCATGTTAAGCCGACCGTCTGGGCATTTTTGTCTGGACGGCCGGCTCTTTTTGTTTTTACAAAGAAATGGAGGATGATCATGATAGCGGGAAAGATTCATTCCTGGGAATCCATGGGGCTGGTGGACGGTCCGGGCATACGAACTGTTGTATTCCTGCAGGGCTGTCGTCTGCGCTGTCTTTACTGTCACAATCCTGACACCTGGGCAACGGAAGGCGGCATCCTGGAATCTGTCGATGAAGTGATGGCGCGCCTGCGGCGTTTCCGCCCCTATTACGGGACAGAAGGCGGCGTGACATTTTCAGGAGGAGAGCCTCTGCTGCAAAAAGAATTTCTGACAGAAATTCTTGCCCGCTGCCGCCGGGAAGGGATCCATACCTGTCTGGATACGGCAGGCTGCGGCGTCGGAGGTTATGAAGAGATATTGAAAAATACCGATCTCGTACTTTTTGATATCAAGCATTACACGGAGGAAGGCTACCGCCGCATTACCGGACAGTCACCAAAGGAATCGCTGCGTTTTCTGTCGCTGGTGCAGGAAATGGGGATTCCCCTGTGGCTGCGGCATGTTGTGGTTCCCGGTCTTACGGACAGCGATGAACATCTGGAAGGTTTGCAGCGTTATATACAGACGCTCCGGGGCGTGCAGCGGGTGGAACTTCTGCCGTATCACACCCTGGGCGTACACAAATACGAGCGCATGCAGATTCCTTATCCTCTTAAAAATGTACCGCCGAAGGATGCCGAATCACTGACTCAATGGCAGGAACGCATGAACCCAAATCACTCATGCAAGGAAAACAAGGAGGAAAACGAATGAGTATTGATGTAAACTGCACCGCCTGGAAGGGATTTCACACAGGAGAATGGCGTCATCTGGTAAATGTACGGAATTTTATCCAGAAAAACTACACCCCTTACACCGGAGATGAATCTTTTCTCTCAGGCGTCAGTCCACGCACCGCAAAAGTATGGGAGAAAGCCAGCGTCCTGATCACCGAGGAGATCAAGAAGGGGATCATTGATGTGGATACCCATACGGTATCCGGCATCGACAACTTTGCCCCCGGCTATATCGACCGGGAAAATGAAGTGATCGTCGGTCTTCAGACAGACGCTCCTTTAAAGCGGATCGTCAACCCGTTTGGCGGCATGCGTATGGTAAAATCCGCCCTGACCGAGTACGGCTATCAGCTGGACCCTGAGATTGAAAAGACTTTCAGCCTCTACCGGAAAACACACAATGAGGGCGTCTTTGACGCTTATCCTGAACGGGTGCGCACGGCACGTTCTGCCGGCTTACTCACCGGCCTGCCGGACGCCTATGGCAGAGGACGGATCGTCGGCGATTACCGCCGTGTTCCTCTTTACGGCACAGATTTTCTGATTGAATCCAAAAAAGAGGACTTGCGCAATCTCGACGGTCCGATGACCGATGAGCGCATCCGTCTGCGCGAAGAGGTCAGCGAACAGATCCGGGCGCTTCAGGCCATGAGCCGTATGGCGGCCCGCTATGGCTGCGATATCACCAAACCGGCGGAAAACGCCCGGGAAGCCGTACAGAATCTTTACATGGCTTACCTGGCAGGCATCAAAGAAAATAACGGCGCCGCCACAAGCCTTGGCCGGACGGCAACATTTCTGGATATTTATATTCAGAGAGATCTCGATCAGGGTATCCTTGACGAAGAAGGCGCGCAGGAACTGATCGACCAGTTTATCATCAAGCTTCGCCTGGTCCGCCATCTCCGCACACCGGAATACAACGAGCTGTTCGGCGGCGACCCTACCTGGGTCACAGAAAGTCTCGGCGGTATGGGGATCGACGGAAGAACTCTCGTGACAAAAAATACCTTCCGTTATCTCCACACACTGACTAATCTGGGTACTGCGCCGGAACCAAACCTGACCGTGTTATGGAGCCAGAATCTTCCGATGCCTTTTAAAGCTTACTGCGCGAAAATGAGTATCGATACCGACTCCATTCAGTATGAAAACGACGATATCATGCGCCCGATCTATGGAGATGATTACTGTATTGCCTGCTGCGTCTCTGCCATGGCTGTCGGATGCCAGATGCAGTTTTTCGGCGCCCGCGCCAATCTGGCAAAAAGCCTTCTCTATGCCATCAATGGCGGCGTAGATGAATTAAAAGGCACCCTGGTCGTTCCGGGTATCGAGAAAAACACCGAGGAAGTCCTTGAATATTCCCGCGTCATCACAGATTATAAAAAGGTACTGTCCTATGTCGCCGAGCTTTATGTGGACGCCATCAATATCATCCACTATATGCACGACAAGTACGCTTATGAGGCCAGCCAGATGGCACTCCACAATACGCTGGTGGAACGTCTGGCAGCCTTCGGGATCTCCGGTCTGTCTGTAGCGGCAGATTCCTTATCCGCCATCAAATTTGCAAAGGTCTACCCAATCCGCAACGAGGCGGGTATTGCCGTTGATTTTCGGGTAGAAGGCGACTTTCCAAAATACGGAAATGATAATGATTCCGTGGATGATATCGCGGTGGAACTTGTCTCCTATTTCTCCGCGGAGCTGAAAAAACATCCACTGTACCGAAATGCCATCCACACCCTCTCCGCCCTCACCATCACCAGCAATGTGATGTACGGCAAAAAGACCGGCTCAACACCGGACGGCAGAAAAGCCGGGGAACCTTTTGCTCCGGGCGCCAACCCAATGCATGGCCGGGATATCCACGGAGCGCTGGCTTCCCTGAACTCCGTTGCCAAAATCCCGTACCGCGCCGTATGCCAGGATGGAGTCTCCAATACATTCTCCATCACACCGCCTGCTCTCGGCAAAAGTATGAAAGAACGCACCCGAAACCTCATCTCGCTCCTCGACGGTTACTTTGTGCAGGGAGCACATCATTTAAATGTCAACGTGATGAACCGAGATCTGCTCATTGATGCCATGGAGCATCCGGACAACTATCCGACACTCACCATCCGCGTCTCCGGCTACGCCGTAAACTTCAACCGCCTGAGCCGTGAACAGCAGATGGAAGTCATCATGCGCACTTTCCACGAAGCAGTATAAACATTATCATTGTAGTCCAGACCATATTATGATATCATCATTTTGCGGAGAGCGGCGGCAGGTCCGCCCTCTCTGCTGTTCCCAGTATCAGAATTTATCAACCTTGCAAATCTTGTTTCAGGTCTTTCAATAATTCCTCCAGCTTTTTATCCGTTTTTTCTTTATTTTCTTCTCCTTCCGCCTCTTCTAATCGGCGTATAATTTGTCGTAACCAGCTTTTAAACTGTAAATCAGTCATTCCCATGTCTTCCATATGTTCTCCTTTCCCCATCCGGTTTGTCCTGCCTCTCCCCTTTTGGTTATTGTCATATAATATTTTATATGACAATAGTATTATATTGTTTTTTCCTTCAATTTGTCAATTTTTTACAATTTTTATCTTCTGCATTCAGTCGTTCTTCCATCTCTATTAATATATTCATTATACTCTTCCTATACAAATTAATCAATTCATTCAGGAGATAAAGAAAGAAAAAACGGACAATTTCCGCTGCCGCAGATACGGCTACGGAGATTGTCCGTCTCATTTCTTTTTGCAATCGCTGTTCTGAAAAGTTATTATACTAATCTTGCAGTGTTCAGCTTAACGCCAGGGCCCATGGTGGAAGCAATAGTAGCACTTCTGATGTACTGTCCTTTTGCTGCCGCTGGTTTTGCTTTGTTGATTGCATCTATTAATGTCTGGAAGTTTTCGTTTAACTGCTCCTCTGTGAAAGAAGCTTTTCCGATTGGCACGTGAACGATGTTGGTCTTATCCAATCTGTACTCAATCTTACCGGCTTTTAATTCCTGAACGGCCTTGCCTACATCCATGGTTACGGTGCCGGCTTTCGGGTTAGGCATTAAGCCTTTCGGTCCGAGGATACGTCCCAGACGTCCTACTACGCTCATCATGTTCGGTGTTGCAACAACTTTGTCAAACTCAAGCCATCCTTCGTTCTGAATCTTCGGGATCAGCTCCTCTGCTCCAACGAACTCTGCGCCTGCTGCCAGAGCCTCGTCTGCCTTGTCACCTTTCGCAAATACGAGAACGCGAACCTTTTTACCTGTTCCGTGCGGCAGTACAACCGCGCCACGGATCTGCTGGTCTGCATGACGTCCGTCCAGACCCATCTTTAAGTGAGCTTCGATTGTTTCGTCAAACTTTGCACTGGCTGCTTTTTTTACGATGGCGATAGCTTCCGGTGCTTCGTATAAATTCGCTTTATCTCTGAGCTTTGCAGCTTCCTGATATCTTTTACCTTTTTTCATCTTAAAAATAACCTCCTGTGGTATTATCGGGAGCGACCCTCCCACTTCGTCAAACTAAATCCTTCAAAATTACAATTAGTCCTCAACAGTGATGCCCATGCTTCTTGCAGTACCTGCGATCATGCTCATAGCTGCTTCGATACTAGCTGCATTTAAGTCCGGCATTTTCATCTCGGCAATCTCTTTGATCTTATCTTTGGAGATAGATGCCACTTTTGTTCTGTTTGGTTCGCCGGAACCGGATTTGATGTTGCAGTATTTCTTTAATAATACTGCTGCCGGTGGAGTTTTTGTAATGAAACTGAATGTTCTGTCCTGATATACCGTGATTACGACAGGGATGATCAGATCGCCTTTATCTGCTGTTCTTGCGTTGAACTCCTTCGTAAACTGTACGATATTTACTCCGTGCTGACCCAGGGCCGGACCTACAGGCGGCGCTGGAGTTGCCTTTCCTGCCGGAATCTGTAATTTAATATAACCTGTTACTTTTTTCGCCATGATAGCTAACCTCCTATTGTGGTAATTGCGGGAACTTCCCTCCCACTGTCCTGTTCAGACATCTTATAATTTCTTTACGTCTAAAAATCCGATCTCTACAGAAGTCTCCCGACCGAACATATCCACCTCGATGGTCACGGTCTGCTTGCTCATGTTAATCTCCTTAACCTGGCTCACACGACCTTCCCACGCGCCGGATACCACCTCGATCAGATCGCCGACTTCCACATCGATCTCAACCTCTTCTTCCGTCTCGGCGATGCCCAGATTACGCATCTCGGCCATCGTCAGAGGAATCGGCTCAGAGCCCGGACCAACGAAGCCTGTAACACCTCTTGTGTTGCGGATGACGTACCATGTATCGTCATTCATCACCATATTTACAAGAACGTATCCGGGAAACATCTTTTTGGAAACATTTTTTCTGACTCCGCCCTTCATCTCTACAACTTCCTGAAGGGGAACTCTGACTTCGAATATCTGATCCTGCAGCTTTCTGTTTTCAATCGTCTTTTCAATATTCGCTTTTACTTTATTTTCATAGCCTGAGTAGGTATGGACCACATACCAGTTCAATTCTGACATATATTCACCTTTACCTTTTTGCTAGACAAGAAAATTAATTCCATACTGAAGAACCATATCCAGGGTAGCAATGATGATACCAAGGATCACAGATACCACTGCGACAGTCACTGTCTCGCGGACCAGCCTGTCCTTATCCGGCCAGGTGATCTTTTTGAACTCGGACTGAAGACCACGGAACCAACCTTTGATTCCTGCTTTCTTTTTTTCGTCGCTCATGTCATCACTCCTTACGAACGGTTCAACTATTTTGTTTCCTTATGAACAGTATGCTTCCTGCAGAATCTGCAATACTTTCTGGTTTCCAGTCTCTCCGGATGATTCTTTTTCTCCTTCGTAGTATTGTAGTTACGCTGCTTGCACTCTGTACATGCCAATGTAATCTTCACGCGCACAACTTCCACCTCCAATTTTTTAAATAATGCGCTCTTTTTCTCATACCTCAGGCGCCGGAAACGCTCCGGCAGCCTGTACGCTTTTTTAGGCATAAAAAAAAGACCTATTCCATCGCCAGCTTAATATACCATACCGGGCGGCCGGAGTCAATCTTTTTCTTTTTATTTATCCGGGAAATTATCCGGACTCCATTTCAGAATATGTCGTCGATCTCTCCGGACATTTTTCTTCTTTCCTATAAAAATGTACCCAATGCCCATCCGTCTATTTTTGTTGTGCATAAATTATCCACAGCGCATTGTGGATTCTGTGGATAATGTGGATAACTCTTCTGTTTTCTGTTGATAAATGCCTGTTTTCCTTATCCACAGAGCTGCCCTCATCCTGTCCACAAAATGTGGATAACTTCCGGAGATATCCCCTTTATGAACAAGTCTGCCAATTATCCATGCCGTCATTTATTTTCTGATAATATTTCCGGAAAACGCGACAACTATTTTCCGTTGACGAAACCTCCGTCCGGTGATACTATTGTTTTACGATTCGCATTATATTGTGTTTGTCTCATTTTTCATTCACTATATATTGTGTTTCATCGACAAGATTTATTAAAGGAGTTTTATCATATCATGGAAAAACAGATTCAGAAGCGCAACGGCGATCTGGTACCTTTTGATTCCATCAAGATCCTGAACGCGATCCATCGCGCCAGCACTGCTTCCGAGGACCACCTGACTCCGGCGGACCTCTCCTATCTGACGCAGAAGGTCTGCGACGCAGTGGAAGATGTGGAGATTCCGACCGTGGAACAGATACAGGATATTGTGGAAGCCATGCTGATCCGCTACGATTTCGCATCCACCGCCAAAGCGTACATTTTATACCGGGCGGAGCACGCCAAGATCCGCAGCACGGAGTTTGACCTGATGAATATTTACGAGCGGCTGACCTACTCCAGCGCCAAATCAGAAAATATTAAGCGGGAGAACGCTAACATTGACGGCGATACCGCCATGGGCACCATGCTCCGGTACGGTTCGGAGGGTTCCAAATATTTCATTATCAATTATGTTCTTCCAAAGGACATCGGAGCCGCTCACACCAACGGAGATATCCATATCCACGATATGGACTTTTATATGCTGACGGAGACCTGCTGTCAGATCGACCTGATCCGTCTTTTCAAGAACGGATTTTCCACCGGGCACGGTTATGTGCGGGAACCGCAGTCCATCATCACCTACGCGGCTCTTGCCTGCATCGTCATCCAGGCCAATCAGAACGAGATGCACGGCGGCCAGAGTCTCCCGAATTTTGACTACGCCATGGCGGACGGTGTGGCCAAAACTTATACCAAGGAGTATTTCAAGGCGCTGCGCTCTTTCGTGGAAGTCCGTCTGCATTATGATGAGCAGAAGGCGTCCACTCTGGAAAAAGTACTGCGCGGCGCGGTGTCCACTCCGCTCAGGATGGGACAGGAGCAGTTATTCCTGGACGCTTTCCGCCAGCTTCCTCTCGAGGACAGCCTCAAGGAGTGCCTGGACGAGATGCACGCTTTTGGCATGCAGCAGGCCATGAAGTATACAGAGGAACAGACGAGACAGGCCATGCAGTCTCTGATCCACAATTTAAACACCATGCATTCCCGGGCAGGCGCCCAGGTGCCGTTTTCTTCTATCAATTACGGTACGGATACCTCCCCGGAAGGTCGGATGGTCATCCGGAACCTGCTGGAGTCCACGATCGATGGTCTGGGCGCCGGTGAGACTCCGATCTTTCCGGTACAGATCTTCAAAGTCAAGGAAGGCGTCAACTATAACCCGGGCGACCCGAACTACGATCTGTTCCAGCTGGCCATCGCCACCTCCGCCAAACGGCTGTTTCCGAACTTCAGCTTTATCGACGCGCCATTTAATCTGGCCTATTATAAAGAGGGAGACCCGAACACGGAGGTCGCTTACATGGGATGCCGGACGAGAGTGCTTGGCAACGTCCACGACCCGGAGCGCCAGACGACTTACGGCCGCGGCAATCTGAGTTTTACTTCCATCAACCTGCCGCGTCTTGGCATCGAAGCTCACGGCGATCTGGAAGTCTTTTATCAGAAACTGGATGACATGATGGACCTTGTCATCCGCCAGTTGCTCCATCGTTTTCAGATCCAGGCTGCCAGAAAGGTGCGGAACTATCCTTTCCTCATGGCGCAGGGTATCTGGATCGACTCGGAGCATCTGTCGATCGACGACACCGTCGGAGAGGTATTAAAACACGGCACGCTGAGCGTCGGCTTCATCGGTCTCGCCGAGACGCTCAAGGCTCTCATCGGCAAACATCACGGCGAGAGCGAGGAGGCGCAGCAACTGGGTCTCGCCATCATCGGCCACATGCGACATAAACTCGACGCGGAATCGCAGAAGACCGGTCTCAACTTTACTTTACTCGCCACGCCGGCAGAGGGGCTGAGCGGGCGTTTTGTAAAGATCGACCGCAAAAAATACGGCGAGCTTCCGGGTATCACCGACAGAGAGTATTACACGAACTCTTTCCACATACCGGTGTATTACCCGATCAAGGCTTACCAGAAGATCGCGCTGGAAGCACCATATCACGCATTGACTAACGCGGGACACATCAGTTACGTGGAGCTTGACGGCGACACCAGCCGGAACCTCCCGGCCTTCGAGTCTATCATCCGCTACATGAAAGAACAGGGAGTCGGCTACGGTTCTATCAATCATCCTGTTGACCGCGACCCGGTTTGCGGGTATACTGGAGTCATCAACGACGTCTGTCCACGTTGTGGAAGGCGGGCCGGAGAACCTATCTCCATTGAGAAACTGCTGGAACTTCAGAAGAAGTATCCGGACGTCCCGCCCATCAAAAGATAGAAAGGAGCATTTTTATGTTAAATAATAAAACAACAGAATCTGCAGGTATCGGCAAGAATGTCGATTTTGACCGGATCAGAAGAATCACCGGATATCTGGTGGGAACCATCGACCGGTTCAACAATGCAAAAAAAGCCGAGGAAAGGGACCGTGTAAAACATGGCCTTTGAGTTACGCTTGAGCGGTCTGGTGGAAGAGTCCATCGTGGACGGACCGGGACTCCGCTATGTGGTTTTCGTGCAGGGATGTCCGCATCACTGCAAAGGCTGCCACAATCCCCAGACCCATTCTTTTACCGACGGCTATGTAGAGAGTATTGATTACATTTTTCAGGAATACCGGAAGAACCCTCTTCTCTCCGGTATCACTTTCTCCGGCGGAGAGCCATTCTGCCAGCCGGAACCTCTGGCAGCCTTGGGCCGCATGGTGCGGGCTACCGGCGGTCATGTGATGACTTACACCGGTTACGTCTATGAAGACCTGCTGAAGATGGCGGAGGAAGATCCCGCTATCAGAAAGCTTCTGGATGTCACCAATGTACTGGTGGACGGTCCTTATGTGGAAGAGCTCCGTGACCTGACTCTGGAGTTCCGGGGCAGCAGCAATCAGCGGCTGATCAACCTGGATGCACAGAACGAATCCACGCTCTGATACATTCGTCAGATATCTGTTCACAGTTTATCTGCCATGTTAACGTCAGCCGGACAACATCCGCAAGGCTGACTGTCGCCGGAAAAGGAGAAAACTTATGGAAACCATACGAATCAAATATTTCTCTGACCAGATTGAGAAATTAACCTACATAGAAAACAAATCGGACTGGATCGATCTGCGGGCCGCCGCAGACGTTGTTCTGAAAAAGGGAGAGAGCGCCCTCATTCCTCTGGGCGTCGCCATGGAACTTCCTGCCGGATATGAGGCTCACGTTGTTCCCCGCAGCTCCACTTTTAAAAACTTCGGTCTTATCCAGACCAACCACATGGGCGTCATCGACGAATCATACTGCGGCGATAACGACCAGTGGTACATGCCGGTTCTCGCCGTGCGGGATACCGAGATCCACATAAACGACCGCATCTGCCAGTTTCGGATCATGAAGCACCAGCCAGTCATCCGGTTTGAGGAGACAGACCGGCTGGAACATCTCGACCGGGGCGGCTTTGGTTCAACAGGAAAGGCGTAGCAATGCAATTTTGCTCAAAATGGTTTTCTGACTATAAAGAACTGCCAAATATCCTGCGATTTCATTTCTACGACAGGCTCCTTCCTCTTCTCTATCCGAGGCACTGCCCTGTCTGTGGTTCTGTCCTGCCATACGGAAACTACATATGCGAAAAATGCGCTCCCGAACTGCCTTATGTGAGGGAGCCGGTCTGTCTTTCCTGCGGGAAGCCCGTGGCGTCTTCCGAGCAGGAATACTGCTATGACTGCCGCATCTTTCCCAAACGCTTCCGTGCCGGCCGGGCACTTTTTATATACAACGATAAAACCCGACCGGCCATGACTGCCTTCAAATACAAGAATCGTCGGATTCTCTCTCCCTTTTTCGCCCGGGAGATCTGTGCCCGCCATGCCGGAACCATCCTTCGATGGAAACCGGATCTGCTGGTTCCCGTTCCTATTCACAAAAACAAGAGACGGCTGCGCGGATATAATCAGGCGGCACTTCTCGCGCAGGATTTATCTGCGCTTCTTCACATTCCCTGCTGCAGTAACCTGCTTCTGCGATGCATCGACACACCCCCGCAGAAGGCGCTCCGCCCGCAGGCGAGGTTAAATAATCTTCTGGATGCCTTTACTATCAATCCGGCATGTCAGAAGCAGCTTGCAGGTGTATCCACCGTTCTCCTGATCGACGACATTTACACGACCGGCGCGACCATGGAGATCTGCACCCGCATCCTTCACGCCGCCGGCGTAAAAAATGTATACATCTATTCCGTCTGTATCGGAATCGCCAGAGACTAAAAAAAGAGGGCGGAATCTTCATCCGCCCTCCATCAGACATTCTTTCAATCCGGTATATCGTTTCTGTTCCGACTCATTGCGTATCATCTGCTCTACCATCGCCTGACGCCCCACAATGGCGACACAGCGCTGTGCCCGTGTCACCGCAGTGTAGAGCAGATTCCGGTTGCAGAGGATGGACGGACCGTTTAAGAGCGGCAGAACGACTGCCGGATACTCACTTCCCTGGGATTTATGTATGGTGATGGCGTACGCCAGCTCCAGCTCATCCAGGTTGGAAAACGGGTACTCCACCTGCCGGTTCTCGTCAAAGACAACCGTGATCTTTTCCGTAAAGGTATTGATCTTTCGGATCACGCCCATATCCCCGTTAAAGACGCCCAGTCCTTCTTCCACAGAAAATCCTTTCCTGTTTACAACCTTCCACTCGATCTTATAATTATTTTTTACCTGCATGACCTTGTCTCCCTCCCGGAAAACGCCGACATGCACTTCTCTCTCCTCCTTATCCGGAGAAGCCGGATTCAGATAGTACTGGAGTACCTGATTCAAATGTTCCACACCCAGCTCTCCCTTTCGCATGGGCGTGAGGACCTGTATCTCAAAAGGATTCACACCGACATATTCCGGAAGCCGGTTCTTCACCAGATAAATGACGCCCGCCGTCACAGAACGGATGTCCTTCTTCTCAAAAAAGAAAAAATCCCGGTTCCGGTTATTCAAAGTGATCTGCTCTCCTTCGTTGATCTTGTGCGCGTTCAGAACGATCTGGCTGGTCTCTTCCTGCCGGTAGATCTTCGACAGTCTCACCACCGGAAATACACCGGACTCAATGATATCTTTCAGTACATTTCCCGCTCCCACGCTGGGAAGCTGGTTGGAGTCTCCCACCAGGATCAGTCGTGTTCCCGGAAGCACCGCCTTCAAAAACGAGTACATCAGAGAAATATCCACCATGGACATCTCATCCAGAATGATCACATCCGCCTCAATCGGATTATCCTCATTTTTTTCAAAATGGTAGGACTCTCCGTTTTCAATGCCCCCGTTTAGCTCCAGCAGCCGGTGAATCGTTTTGGCCTCACAGCCGGTAGCCTCCGTCATCCGTTTCGCCGCTCTCCCCGTCGGCGCCGCCAGAACGATATCCATGTCTTCTGCCTGGAAGCACTGGATCATCAGATTGATCGTCGTCGTTTTTCCCGTTCCCGGTCCGCCTGTCACCACCAGCACCCCTTCTGTGAGCGCCTGACGGACAGCCGCTTTCTGCTGATCGTCCAGCCGGATCTTCGTCTTTTCTTCCAATGCGGCAATCTGCCGGCCGAGCGTCTCCTCCTCTGCCGGAAACTTCAGATCCAGGTTCAGCAGCATGGAAGCTGTATTTTTCTCCATAAAATAATAGCTGCTCAAATATACATGCTCTTCCTCGCCTTTTACACGGATCATCAGCTTTTTGTCCATCACTAGGCTGATCAGGTGATCCCCGATATACTCCGGAGGCATCCCGAGCATCTGCCCGGTATTACGGCAGAGGATCTCTCTGGGCAGATACACATGACCTGCCCCCACGCTCTGCTGCATCGTGTAAAGGATCGCCGCACAGATCCGATGCTCCGAATCCGCGGCAATCCCCGCTTTCGCAGCGATGGCATCCGCGATCCGAAATCCGATACCGTGGATATCTTCCGCCAGCTTATACGGATTCGTCCGGAGGATCTCGTACATCTTATCACCGTACTCCTCAAAAATACGGACAGCCAGATGATTGGCAATGCCGTACTCCGAGAGAAACATCATCGCATGACGCATCTCCTGCTTCTCCTGAAACTGTACGGCAAAATTCATCGCCTTGTGAAGAGAGATCCCTTTCACCTCCGCCAGCCGCTCCGGCTCTTCCTCAAAAATCCGGAAGGTGTCCCCCTTGAACTTCTTTACGATCCGGGCCGCCAGCGCCGGGCCGATCCCGCGCACAGCGCCGGAACCCAGATAGCGCTCCATGGCTTCCTTTCCTTCCGGCTCCTTCACCTGATAGGAAGTCACCTGATACTGTGGTCCGTGCGCCGGATGCTCCGTGAACTCCGCCTCCGCTGAGAGGTACTCTCCCTCGTTGATATAATGAAAAGTTCCCACGAGGATCTCATCCCCGTGGGTCGTTTCCAGTTCCAGAACGGTATACCCGTTCTCCTCATTATGAAATCGAATATGGCTGACATAGCCTTCCAGATGCGCCATCTCTCCTCATCCTATCTCGCGCCCAGATACTCGATAAACTGTCCGGTACCAATGGCAACCGCAGTCATCGGGTCGTCGGCAGTCATCGTAGTGATGCCAGTCTTCTCCTCGATCAGCTGCTCCAGTCCCTGCAGCATACTTCCGCCGCCGGTAAGTACGATTCCTCTGTCAGAGATATCTGCTGCCAGTTCCGGCGGGGTGCGCTCCAGCACACTGTGAACAGCTTCCACGATCTGTGCTGTGGCCTCTCTCAGGGCCTCTCTCGTCTCCTCTGAGGTTACCGTCACGGTCTTAGGCAGGCCGGTCACCAGATTCCGTCCACGAACTTCCATGGACGCCTCTTCCGCACGCACGTAAGCGCTGCCCACCTGAATCTTGATATCCTCCGCGGTACGGTCACCAATCAGCAGGTTATGTTTCTTTCTCATGTAACGGACGATCGCCTCGTCAAAGTCATCGCCGGCCACCTTGATGGATGTGCTGACAACCGTTCCGCCGAGAGAGATGACCGCGATATCAGAAGTTCCGCCACCGATATCCACGATCATATTGCCGCACGGTTTGGCAATATCAATACCGGCTCCGATAGCCGCCGCTACCGGCTCCTCGATGATCTTTACGTCTCTGGCTCCCGCTGCATAGGTTGCGTCCTCCACGGCCTTCTTCTCTACCTCTGTCACACCGCTCGGCACGCAGACGGAAATCCTCGGCTTTCTTCCAAAAAGGCTCTTGCCCACTGCTTTATGCACAAAGTATTTCAGCATCTTCTCTGTCACGGAATAATCACTGATGACACCCTGCCGAAGCGGACGGACCGCCACGATATTGCCCGGTGTCCTTCCGATCATCAGTCTCGCTTCCTCACCGATCGCCTTGATCTTTTTTGTATCTACATCAAAAGCGACAACAGACGGCTCCTTTAATACGACGCCTTTGCCTTTTACATATACCAAAATACTCGCTGTACCTAAATCAATTCCAATATCCGTAGCCATTGGGAATCTCCTTTCTATGCATATCTTTTCTGCTTATCTCTTCTGTTCTTCATCCTGTCTGATGGGAGTAAACTCCCGCAGGAACCTGTCTGATTTATCTGTATAAATGCGTCTGCCCGCCCGGCGCGCTCTGCGAACGATCCTTCACAAAAGCTGCCTTTCCGGATGTGCCTGGCATCCGCCTCTCATTAATTTGCACACTTGTAATTATTATAAACGAAATGAATCGAATTTCCAATACTTTTTTCAAACTTCATAAAAATGACGGTTTTGTCTTTATTATGTAAGAAAAACACGCTGACACAAAAAGAGGTATTGAAAGATGTCTATCTTCCAATACCACTCCGTGTTGCTTATCGCATGCAGTCTCTTATTCTTCCACGCCTTTGGATTTGAGATATTCAACGACATCATTCACAGTCTCAATCTCTCCCAGCTCTTCTGCCGGGATCTCGATGTCATATTCTTCTTCCAAAGCCATCGTCAGTTCGAATAAATCCAGAGAATCTGCTCCCAGGTCCTCTTTAAAGGAAGTCTCCAGGGAAATCTCATCCTCTTCAACACCAAGCTGCTCTGCAATAATCTCTTTCATCTTCTCTAACATAAGAAAATATCTCCTTTTTCCTAAAATCACATTTCTCTCGATGCTCAAAGTATACTATCCATACATTTCTTTGTCAACCTCTTTCTTATACAGATATCGCCCTGTTTTCCCGCTTTTTCCGTGAATAAAACATTTCTTATCTTCTTCCTCGATTCTTGACAAATTTATGACCCCTCATATATAATATGAGAACGATAACGATTATTACTATTACTTAAGGGAGATGATACATCCATGACTGCTCCTATGAAAAAAAGCCGGCAGAGAGAAGCGATCCTGCAGTGTGTTCTTTCCCACCATGACCATCCGACGGCTGACACCATCTACATGGAGGTGAGAGAGACCTTCCCGAACATCAGCCTGGGGACCGTATACCGGAATCTCTCTCTGCTCACAAAAATCGGCAAGATTAAAAAAATATCCTGCGAAGACCGCACCGACCGTTTTGACGGTCTCTCCAGACCACACTCTCACTTCATCTGCGATTCCTGCGGATGTCTGATCGACCTTCCCTATTATCCTGACTCGGAGCTGTACAATCAGCTCAACCAGGATTTTGACGGAAAGATCACAGAGTGCAACCTTATTTTCCGCGGTATGTGCAGAGATTGCCTGTCCAAATAAAAAAGATCTGTCAAAATAAAAATAATGGTTGATTTTTTCTCTGAAATATTGTAGAATAGACAGGTCAGTTCAGACAAGCTTCCTTGGCTCAGTTGGTAGAGCGACGCATTCGTAATGCGTAGGTCGCCGGTTCAAGTCCGGCAGGGAGCTTATTTTTTTTGCAAAAAACCCTGTTTCAGCGATTCTGAACGTACATTTCCATGTACCTTTTCAGAACAGTCGAAACAGGGTTCTTTTTGTTCTGCAGTCCCGGCCGCCGCAGAGACTCTTTCTTTCTCTCATCTCATTGCGCGCTGCTCAGACTACCACACCGTTAATATTCATATCGTCGTCAGAAGCACTGCTTCCGTACTCCAGCTTATCGTACTGTGCCTTCACTGTCTCCCACGGCAGCGTTTCATGCTCTTCTTTCAGATAGGAGATGATCTCCGCGATGCCCTCACCTGTAAAGGAACTGGTGAAAAAGATCTTCTTACATCCTGCCAGGCGCAGCCACTCTGCCGCCTGCTCCGGGTCCGCGGCCCAGTGATCGCATTTGGTGACGATACCGACCACCTCCCGGTTACTCTGAGAAGTACAGTTCGGAGGATAGAGAGAAAATGGTTCCGTGGCGCTTATGAGCAGCCCGATGACGTCCGCTTCCGCGCCGTACACCGCCAGAGAACCGCCCAGCCTTTTTGTCTCCGCGTACTCACCCGGGGTGTCAATGATCACGTCGTAGTGATTGACATACTGTGTCTTATGATAAATGATTTTTTTGCCCTTCATCGCCTGAGTCAGAGTGGTCTTTCCGGACTCACTCCGCCCCACGAACATAATCTTTCTCATGCTGTCATTTCCTCTTTTCAAGCCGTATCAAAAAATCCGGAACGCGCTATTGTCCCGTCAGGATTTCAATCCCTCATTTTTGCGGTACTTCACCATATGAAAACTGTTCCAGATCTGCACCGCTCTCCCTCCGTAGATCAGTTCATAGGAAACGTAGGATAAGAGCAGCCCGCTGATCACATCGACCACCGAATGCTGTTTGACAAACATGGTGGAGAGAATGATCAGAACCGTAATGATCAGGGATGCATAGCAGATCCCCTTTTTCCGGCTCAGGATATCGCTGTCCTTCACCGCCAGATAAATCCCTACAGAATTAAATACATGAATGCTCGGCAACACGTTGGTGGAGGTATCCACACTGTAGACGTATCTGGTCAGCTGCGTGAAGATATTGTCATCCGCAAAACTCTCCGGCCGGATGGCAAGACCGTTCGGGTATACCCACGATACAAGCAAGAACACTGTCATGCCGATCATGCCAAAATACATCAACCGGCAGAATACCTCTTTCTCACAGAAGAGAAAGTATATTCCCGGCACTGCGATGTATACGAACCAGAACAGATACGGAATAATAAACACCGGAACAAACGGAATGAACTTATCCAGCGGTGAGCTGATAATATTCAGATGTTCCGGCGTTATACTCTCCAGATAGCGGAAGACCGCCAGATAAAATGGAAAATACAGCAGCAGCAAAATATGTTTATACTGGTTTAATTTGTCTCTCATAAAAATCACCCTTCGGTTTCGGATCAAGATTATTTATACACGATAAACAGTACCGCATCTTCCACCGTTCGTCAATTCTTTTTCGGTAACTTCACACTATCTTAATAATTCTGTCACTATTTTTTAATTCAGATACCCATGCTGCCCTTTGCCCGCATTTTCATTTTTCTGGATCTTGATCTCCGGAATGTGATACACCGCACAGATCTTCTTGATCGTCTCTTCCAGTTCTCTCATGGCCATCGGTACACAGATGGTTTTATAAAGGCTCATCATGCTCTCCATATCCGGCACTTCCCCCTTTTTCTCATCCGTATCCCCATAGCTGCTGACCTGCTCCAGATAAAGATACAGCGGCTGTAACGGGGAGCCCACCATCATTTTTGTGGTCACAGTTCCGATGGAATTCTCATTGAGTTCCTTCGGAAGCTTGATCTGGTTGTTGACATTCACCTGCAGATTGAGTTTGGTGTTCGGTCCCATCTCATTGCGGAACTCACATTTTGTGATCCGGATTCCTTTCAGATTTAAATTCATGGTCTTACTATCCTTTCTTTCAAAATAATACCTGCGCAGCCATCCGGATATCGATCCGAAAGCTGCCGGGAGGGCTTACGCAAAGCAGTCAGTCAGTCTTCCCGGCCATTTTCATCCCGGGATTCCCGAAGCTTCTCCCTTAATGCCTCCAGAGAAAATCGGTAACGAACAGAGGTCATGGTCGGATTACCCAGGATCCGGTTTTTAAGACGCCTTCTGCGCCCCTGGTGCAGCTTCTCGCTCCGGAATCGTTCCAGCTGCCTGAACACCGTGGAAAACCATTCCTTAAGCTCGGCAAGATCCTCTTTCTGGACATCGTTTAAAATGTCCAGTTCCGACACCCTCTGTCTTAGCATATTATAGCGAAATTCCAGTCCTTTGTAAATCTCTCCGGCCTTATCTGCCGCAGGATTATTTTCCACGAACTCTCTCCAGCTGTCATCCAGGCAGGCGATCACCACATCGGCACGTCTCCGCAGCCGGAGCATCTCCTCCCGAAGGCTCTCCATCTTTTCCAGCATATCGCGCAGGTCGAGCGCTTCTTTCACAGAAGAAATGATATCAAAGACAAGAAAAACGGAAACAATGCCGAAAACGACGTGAAGGGGCAGCGCCGGCACTGCCGCCAGCAGACGAAGCAGCGCCGGATGCACCGCCTGATTCATCGCGATCGTAAAAAATCCCCAGAGCACTGCGGACTTCAGACAGATATATCCTTTATAATTATATTTTCTGTCAGAATAGTCCCAGTACCGGACTTTAAAAATACTTTCCATCACCATGCCGGTCACGAGTTCCAACAGCGTTGCCCCCACCGCTCCGGCAAAGTATGTGAGGATAAGGTTCGACTTGAAGGGTTCCGACACGAAAAGCATCATCACCGCTCCCCCGCCGTAGATCGGCAGGAAAGGTCCCAACAGAAATCCCCGGTTTACCCAGCGCTTTTTTCTGAGAGATACATAAACGGATTCAAAAATCCAGCCAAAAAAACTGTAAATATAGAAAAATATCAGCCATTCATACAGAGAATACTGTCCAATCATCATAACGTCCTTTTCTAAAACACCCGCTTACTGACAGCGGTATCATTCGGAGATATCTCCTGTCCGGCTATTCTTCTGCGGTGTTATCTGCGTTTCTGTTATGGTGCCACTCTATCAGATCCTGCAGTGTCACCGTATCCACCACCTGATTGATGGCATCATTCAGCCGCTGCCACAGTAGAAGTGTCGCGCACTCCTCCAGTCTGCCGCAGCGGTTCTTCTCCCCGTCCAGACAGGATACCGGCGAGAGACTGCCTTCCGTCAGGCGCAGGATCATGCCTGCCGTATACTGAGACGGCGCCTTTGTCAGAAGATATCCTCCCTGCGGCCCGCGGATACTGCGGACGAACCCTGCCTTGTGCAGGGCGGAGATAATCTGCTCGAGGTACTTGCAGGATAATTCCTGTCTGCGCGCGATATCTTTAATGCGAACCGGTTCGCCTTCTTTTTCATTTAATGCAATGTCCAGCATCAGCCGCAATGCATACCGTCCCTTTGTTGATATTTTCAACCTTCATCTTCCCTTCTTTTCTCATCTTTTTTATTCTACAGCTTTTGTGATTATTTTACAAGAAAATCTATTCCTTTCTTGCGTTTTTTCATCTATTGTACTAAAATGATAGCAAACAGTCTGCCGCACAGGTATTTTTTCTTCCGGAAAACGGCAGCCGGGGTTACGCCCCGCACAAGAATCACTAACATCATTAAGGAGGTCTTCCCATGCTCAACAACAAATCTTCCTTCACCAATACACAGATTCTCGCCTGGCTGGAGTATTTCTCCAAAAAGGCAGGTCTGGATATCGAAAAGATCAAATTAATTGATATCAGCAAAAAGCAGAAGAACCTGATCCCGACGATCGAAACACACAAACGGGTTCTGGTCTTCGCCGACGCCGGCGACCCGAACTTCTTTTTCAATCTCTGGGACTACGGTCTGGGCGACTGTGATATCTGGTTCAAGACCGGCCTGAATCCGGAAGGCAGCGTAAATATCTGCAAGCTGTCCGAGATGATCAACACGGAGATCACCGGTCCGTCCGTCATGCTCATTTTTAATCCGCATTCCAGAAGTTCTTACCGCATCGGCATGCAGAATGATAACTTTTCCCAGGGTTCCGTGCGCTACGTGGCCAGCGAGATCCGTTCCATCATCGTCAACAAGCTGCATCTTGACGACCAGGATACCATCTGCATCATCAGCGGTGAGAGTATCGCCGTGGAGTCTGCCATGATCGCCAGCGACGGACAGATCATCGCTGTGGAATATAATAAGCACGACCGCTTTTCCATGGAGGAAAACATCAACAAATTCGGTCTTACCAACGTCACGATCGTGGAGGACACCAGCCGCCGCTCCATGCGCGCTCTTCCGGTTCCGTCCCTGTCTTTCATCGTCGCCACGGAGCGCTTTGAGGAGGAGGTACAGAACCTTCTGAAGATCAATCCGCAGATGAAGTTTGTCGTCTATACGCTGGAGCTTGATATCCTTTCTTCCATTCTCCGGATTTTTGAGAAATATCATATTTCCCGCACGGAAGTCATTCAGATTGCCATGTCCAAGCTGAACCGCAAAAATGTCTTTGAGGCAAAACCGGCTCCATGGATCATCTCCGGCGAAGTTTCCGAGTAGAGGCGTTCTGAAAACATTTTCTTTGAGATTTTTTTCACAGAAACGCGGTTTCCTGCGAAACAAAAAAGCTGCTGCAATACTCCCCGCACGAAATATCCCATATCTGTTTCAATAAACACCGTATTTCGCATCGCAGGTAAGGATTGCAGCAGCTTTTTGCTGCCTGATATCTGCGTTTTTTGCCTCCGGCACGCGCTTACCATAAAGTCGGCTTTACCTGTGTGATAAGTCCGGCTTCCGCCTCCACATAGGCTTTATCGACTATCTGCCGTTCTTCATCAGTCAGACCGTGTGCCTCTGCAAAGCTCTGCCAGGAGGCCATGGCTGTCAACAACTCCGTCATGGTCGCGCAGGCGCGCATTTTAGACTCATATCGCTTTATATCCTGTTCATAAGAAGCCATTTTCTTTTCTCCTGCCTGTCATAATCTTGAAAAATACTCCACTGCTCTGGCAAAATCAGCGATGGTCTTATCCGCATCGCCATGCTCAATCCCATCTCTTACGCAGTGATTCAGATGTCCCTCCAGAATGATCTGACCCACTTTGTGCAGGGCTGATTTTGCCGCGTTGACCTGAATCAGGATATCCTCACAGGGTACATCCTGGTCTACCATCTTATCGATGGCCTTGATCTGTCCCTGAATCCGGTTCAGACGCTGGTGAAGATTTTTTGCATCCATGCATTGTCTCATCGCTGTCTCCCTCCTGTCATTTTTCCACAGCCGCAACGCACACCCTGCCGGGGTGCGCCGCGGGCCAAACTGTCTTTTGCCTGATTATTTTAAGAAACCGGAAATGATCATCTCTTCCGCTTCCGCTTCTGTCAGACCAAGGGTCATCAGCTTGATGAGCTGGTCGCCGGCAATCTTTCCGATCGCCGCCTCGTGGATCAGCTCCGCATCGATATTGTTCGCCTCCAGCTCCGGAGTAGCGCTCACTCTGGCGTTATCCATGATGATGGCGTCGCACTCGCTGTGACCGGCGCAGGCGGTATTGCCGCTGATCTTCGCCCGGAAATCCTGGAAGGACTCTCCTCTTGCCACAGAACGGGAGATCACATTGGCACTGCTGCCCTCTCCGTTTAATTCCACATCAAAAGCCGTCTTTGCCGTCTGCTTTCCGTGAGTCATCAGCTTCTCCGACACTTCCAGCTTCGCTCCTGCCTTCAGATCTGCCGTGGTCAATCTGTTCGTGCTGTCCACACCTTTGATCTGGACTGTATCCATATAGAAGTAAGAATTCTCATCCATATGGATGACCGTCTCCGGGTTCATGATTTTCTCACCGGTTCCTTCCCCGCTGCCATAGTGCTTCTCCACATAGCGGATCCTGGCATTCTTTCCCACATAGAAGGTGTGCACACCGTCATGCTTCGTGAGACTTCCGCCGCCGTTGTGGATACCGCAACCGGCCACGATGGTCACGTCACAGTCATCTCCGATATAGAAGTCATTGTACACAACTTCTGTGAGACCGCTCTGGCTCAGAACGACCGGAATGTGCACGCTCTCATTTTTGGTTCCCGGCTTGATGATGATATCAATGCCCTGTTTGTCCTCTTTGGTCACAATGTCAATATTGGCTGTTGTATTTCTTGCCGCCGACGCACCGTTGGCACGGATATTGTAGGCTCCCGCAGGTACCCCGTGAAGGTCCGCCACCTGCTCCAGCAATTCTTTCTGTATTAAATCCAATTCACTCATATCTGTCCCCGCTCCTTATTTCTGACTCAGCTTCTGGCAGGCCGATGACTTGTAAAGAAGACCCGGAATCACGTCCTCTCCGCGTCCGACTCTCTCCACATGGCCGCCGTTGATCACGATAATCTGGTCTGCGATCTCGAGGATCCGCTCCTGATGGGAAATGATCAGAATCGTTCCCTCTGTCTTCTCATGAAGCTCCTCAAACACATGAATGAGGCTGTTAAAGCTCCACAGATCGATTCCGGCCTCCGGCTCGTCAAACACAGACAGTTTCGTCGCTCTGGCGCGGATCATAGCAATCTCGATCCTCTTGAGCTCGCCGCCGGAAAGGCTGCCGTTTAACTCCCGGTTCACATAATCTCTGGCACAAAGTCCTACCTCGGAAAGCACGTCGCAGATCTCTTTCACCGACATGGTCCTTCCGGAAGCCACGGAGATCAGATCCTTTACTTTCAGTCCTTTAAAATGTACCGGCTGCTGAAAGGCATAGCTGATACCTTTGTTAGCTCTCTCTGTGATATTCAGATCTGTGATATCCTCCCCGTCCAGAATGATCCTTCCGGCAGTCGGATGAATGATCCCCGCGATAAGCTTCGCGAGGGTGGACTTACCGCTGCCGTTCGGGCCGGTAATAGCGACAAACTTGTCGTTGATCGTAAGATTCACATCTTCGAGAATCTCTTTATCTCCCTCAACAATATAGCTGATATTCTTTAGTTCAAGCATAATTATCTCCTTGTATCCGGGTCCGCAGTATCCTCTCAGGAAAAGATGTCGGACCCGGGAAATATTTTATCAAAATCTATCGCATCCAAGCTCTATGTATATCATACCCTAGTGAAAAAGTCAAGATTTGGAACGCTTCCGGAACAGCCTGTCCCTGTATCCCGGTCCATGCGGATATCGACTGCCGCGCTTTATTTTTTTCCTTCCAGATCTGTCTTTCCCAGACGTACGTTTTCCAGAAGCTCTGCCGTCTCATCGTCCGCATGTTCCAGCAGATAATTTTTGCCGTTATTCCGGCGTTCTCTGTTTATACGGCGGATCTCCTGTTCTGCGTGTTCCACCTCTTCCAGAAAATCGGTGGCCGACAGTCTCCTCGCTCCCTGTCCCATGACGATGACCTGTTCCAGATTATCTGAGGTAGCCACCGTCACCCGGTGCTTATGTCCCAGCTCATGGGTCGTCTTCTCAATATACTGGTCGGCCGTCTCCGCTTCTTTTGTGTACACCACATGGATATTGTGATATTTAAAAATCTCGCCGGGATTTCCCTTCACCCGGTAGGCGTCGAAGACCACGATAAGTGTGTCTCCGATAAATCCCTGATAATTGCAGAGAATATCCATCAGCTTGCCGCGGGCCGCTTCAAGGCTGGTCTCCGCCAGCTCCTTTAAAAAATCCCAGGCAAAGATGATATTGTAGCCGTCCACCAGCAGATACTGTTTTTCCCCGTTGCGGCCAGACAGCATTCCGGCGGCGCCTGAATATTTCGAAGTTTCTGCTCTGGATGCGCTTCGGACTCCGGATGCAGTCGTTCCCTTTCGTCCGGCTGAAGTTCCCGCTCCCGTCGTTCTCCGCCTGCCCGGCGCTTCCGCTTCGGAACGGACGACTCCTTTCCGGTACCCCCGGTATCGGTCTTCCTGCTGTTTTTTGCTTCCAAACTCCCGGAGAAAAATCTCTTCCAGCTCTTTGTCTTCTATATAAGAAGAGGCATAGGAGGCGCCGCTGCTTTTCGCATCGTTTTTCCCGGCAGGCAATCCGTTGTTCCCATCTGAAAACGTATCGGCTCCAGATGTATTTCTTTTATTTAAAGATACATTTGCTCCTGCGTCATCCGTCAGGCTATCCGCCGTCGGCATTTTTTCCCTGATATGCATGTGATCCGGCACTTCATTCCATGGCACAAAAAAACCGGCGCCATGGGAGCAGAAGATGGAGCCGGACGGGTTGTCCAGATCGCCCTCACAATCATAATCCAGCGCTTCGATGACTTCCTCCTGATCATGACAGGGGAAATATCCCTCCAGCCGAAGGGAGAGCCTTCCGCGGCCTCCGGTATAGGATTGCACCTGCGCCGGATAGTCAATCATCTCTGACGCCGGCGCACGACCGAAAAGGGTCGCCCTCTCTCCTTCCAGGACCGGAGCCTCAAATGTTCCGTACATTTTCTGAATATCCGCCATGGCCCGTCCCACCTGCTCCGCCGGAAGCTCCAGCCGAAACGCATACCACGGCTCCAAAAGTACCGACTGCGCCTGCATCAGCCCCTGGCGCACCGCCCGGTAGGTCGCCTGCCGGAAGTCTCCGCCTTCCGTATGCTTTAAGTGCGCTTTTCCCGCTGTCAGCGTGATCTTCATATCCGTGATCGGCATTCCCGCCAGCACACCCAGATGTTCCTTTTCTCTGAGATGTGTGAGGATCAGTCGCTGCCAGTTGCCGTCCAGCACGTCCTCGCTGCAGTCTGTGGCAAACACAAGACCGCTGCCTCTCTCTCCCGGTTCCATGCGCAGATGCACCTCCGCATAATGGCGCAGCGGCTCGTAATGCCCCACACCGGTCACGGTATCCGCGATGGTCTCCTTATACATAATGCGTCCCGCTCCAAACTCCACATCCATCTGGTAGCGCTCTGCGATCATACTTTTCAGCACTTCCGTCTGCACCTCTCCCATGAGCTGCATCTGGATTTCTTCCAGGCGGCTGTTCCACACGACATGCAAAAGCGGGTCTTCCTCCTCCAGCTGTTTCAGCTGGCGAAGCGCCTTCGGGACATCCGTCCCTTCGGGAAGAATCACGCTGCGGCTCAACACAGGTTCCAGCAGAGGAGCCTTCAGATCTTTCTCTTCGCCGAGTCCGCGGCCCGCCGCCGTCTCCGAAAGTCCCGTCAGGGCGCAGACTATTCCTGCCTCCGCCTCATCCCGCAAAGTGTATTTTGCGCCGGAATAAACCCTGATCTGGTCCACCTTTTCTTTTCCTTCTGTCCCAAAAACAGTTTTTACCCGGAGACTGCCCCCGGTAACCTTCACATGAGTCAGGCGGTTTCCCTGCTCATCTCTGGATATCTTAAATACCTTAGCGGCAAACGTATCGGGATACTCCGGCATCTTTGTAAACTCTTCCAGTCCCCGGAGCAGGTTCTCCACCCCGGAAAGCTTCAGCGCAGAACCAAAATAGCAGGGAAATATCTTTCTCTCGCCGATCAGACGAATCACATCGCTCCTCCGGATGTCTCCGGTTTCCATGTACTCCTCCAGCACATCCTCATCGCACATGGCGATCTCTTCCAGAATATCTTCCGAGCCGGCGCTGACCAGCGCTTTGTCGCAGGCGTTCTCTGTTTCAGCTTCCAGGTCTTTCGTTCCTTCTTCCTGCGGCAGCCGCACGCCGTCAAAAGCAATACACCCGTCGTCCAGATTCTTTTTCAGCTCTGCCAGCAGGGCGTCCCTGTCCGTTCCATCCTGATCCATCTTATTGATAAAAAGGAATGTGGGAATCTTATACGCTCTCAAAAGCCGCCAGAGCGTCTCCGTATGACCCTGAATCCCGTCGGCGCCACTTATCACCAGCACTGCATAATCCATCACCCAGAGCGCCCGCTCCATCTCAGCGGAAAAATCCACATGGCCCGGCGTGTCGATAAGCGTCACTTCCGTCTCTCCCAGCGGAAACACCGCCTGTTTGGAAAAAATCGTGATCCCCCGGCTCCTCTCCAGCGCAAAATTGTCCAGAAATGCGTCACCGTGGTCCACTCTTCCCAGCTTCCGCAGACTGCCCGTCAGATAGAGAATCCCCTCGGAAAGCGTCGTCTTTCCGGCGTCCACATGGGCGAGGATTCCCATACAGATGCGCTTCTTTCTCCCTGTCTCTATCTTACCCTTTTTATTTCCAGACGTATCTCCCATAGAAATACCCCTTTCTGTTCTAAAATCATACATTCCTAATCATAGCACAGAAAGGGGTATAAGTCGATAAACGATAATTTTAAAATGGTTCTGCCCGATCCGGCAATTGATGGTATCAAAAAAACGGCACAGCCTAAGCCATGCCGTCGTTACGGAAATGGAGGGATTCGAACCCTCGCGCCGGTTGCCCGACCTACCGCATTTCGAGTGCGGACCCTTCAACCACTTGGGTACATCTCCAAAAATACAGGAAAGCAGACGAATCTGCCTTCCTGTCTGTAAATTGTGCTTTTCTATTCTAGCAGACCTTATCTTAAAATGCAAGAAGTAATTGGCGTCTGCGGGCAAACAATCGCCGCACGAACGCATCGACGTCTTGTACAGGATGATCTGCGCCAGGACATATTAGTGTCTGTACATGGAGAAGGAGTCCAGATCGACTTCGGACAGGTTCTCCAGAATATTTCTGCCGTCTGCTTCTTTGATCAGTTTGTCTCTGAAACGTTTGGTCTCCATCTCAGATTTGTGTCTGCTCGGACCGCCGACACAGCCGCCGACACAGGCCATACCTTCGATGAAGTCTGTCTTTAACCTGCCTGCCTGCAACATGAGAAGTGCTTTCTTACATTCTGCCGCGCCGTTACATACGGTAACGGTAACGTCCGCGTTCTGGTTTTCCTCTTTCAGAGATTCCAGTACGGCGTTGGTCACACCGCCGCTGTTTCCGAAACGTTTACCGAATACGGATGCCTGCTGGTAATCGTTCTCTTCCGGCTCCAGTTCCACATTTTTCGCTTTCATCATCGCGCGGAACTCACCGATGGTCAGAACGTAATCTGCATTGCCCTCGATACCGGAATCTGCCGCCTCGCTCTTCTTCGCTACGCAAGGTCCCACAAATACGGTGATGGCGTCCGGCTCTTTGGCCTTTACCATACGGGATACCGCACACATCGGGGATACGGTGGTGGAAACGTGGTCGGCAATCTTCGGGAAATGTTTCTTTACCATGTTGACAAAGCCCGGACAGCAGGATGTGGTCAGCTGCTTGCCTTCTTTGTAAGCTTCCGCCCACTCTCTTGCCTCGAAGAGAGCCGTCAGGTCGCCGCCGAGACCAAGCTCGATCATATCGGTAAAGCCGATCTCTTTTGCTGCTTTTTTCAGGCTGGCCATGGTGATCTTGTCGCCGAACTGTCCTTCCAGAGCAGGAGCGACCATGGCATATACTTTTTTGCCTTCACGAATGGCATTGATGATATCCACGATGTAGGTGATGGATCCGATGGCGCCGAACGGGCAGCTGTGGATACACTGACCACAGGAGATACATTTCTCATCGTCGATCATGGCGAGACCGGTGTCCGGATCTACCTGGAGCGCGTCTACCGGACAGCTCTTGCGGCACGGACGCATCAGATCAGCGATCGCATTGTACGGACAGGCTGCCGCACATTTACCGCACTCTTTACATTTGGACGGGTCTATGTAAGCCTGATTCATACCGATGGTGATGGCGCCGAAGTTACAGGAATTGTAGCAGGCCTTACCCATACAGTTCTGGCAGTTGTTGGTGACGGTGTATCTTGCGATCGGACATTCCTCGCAGGCGGAAGGGATGACATACACGATCTTATGTCCCTTGGAATAATCCGGCTTCTCGCCTGTCGGCGTTTTGCCCTCTGCCAGATTCACTCTCTGTCTGATGACCTCTCTCTCCTTGTAGATACAGCACCGAAACTGTGCCTTCGGTCCCGGGATCATCTCGTAAGGGATCTTATCCTTTTCTTCTTCAAGCTTACCCTCATAAGCCAGCTTTGCCACGCGATACAGGACTTCGTGTTTGATCTTCAAAATTGTTGCATCATTCGTAACCATACATAATCCTCCTAAATCCTTCTGAATATTCCGGTTCCCGGCCATCTCCCGCCGTAAAAAATGTCCCGGAAAATATCATATGTTGCAAAAGGTTAATTTGTTTATAGTTTAACATTCATAACCGCATAAGGCAAACGATTTTTAAGAAATATTTCTTATGTATTAAAAAAAATCCACTGTGCCGATGTTTTCTTTTTCTTTGTGAAAAACCGGTGCTTTCCCCTTTTTTCTCACATCGGATTCTCCGCGCTGCCGCCTGCTTCCCGCATCTCTTTCAGAGTGCGAAACGCCTGCGCCAGCTCTGTTTTTACCAACCGGTTTTTCTTCTCATACTGGGACCGGTAAAAGGCGTGCGTCTCACTGTCCGGCTGATACTCCTTTTTAATATGAAGATTCTCCGCCAGCGCTTTTCCGATGTCCGCCACATCTCCCACTGCGTAGGCGCCGAACAGACAGTTTGTCATCACCGCTCCCGCCGCATTGCGAAGGGTCACGGTCCGGCTGTTAAGCATATCCGCTTTCATCTGGTTCCAGAGCGCGTCCCGGCTGCCGCCTTCCGTGATAGTGATCCGGCTCAGGTCGATCCCCGCCTTCCGGTACAGATCTGTGATCTCCATGTAATCGTAGCCGATGGCCTCCAGCACCGCGCGCCAGAGCACCGCCTGGTCTGTGTCCATGGTCATATTCAGAAAACAGCCGGAAGCATCCGGGATCTCATTCATCCCGCCGGTCAGGTAGGGAAGAAAGAGCACGCCGTTCGCTCCCGCCGGCACCTGTTCTGCCTGCCCGCTGAGCGTCTGGTAATAGTCCCCGTCCGTCTCCTGTCCGCAGATATTGTCCTTAAACCAGCGAAGCGCCAGCCCGCCGGTACGGATGTATCCCCAGTAAAAATACGTATCCGGCAATGTTCCGCTGTTAAAAATAAGTCCGGCCCCCCTGCGGCTCAGTTCCGGGATAATCCCTTTTGTGGATACGCAGAACATGGAACAGGTTCCCGCCACATCCACCGCCTGGCCCGGCCTGATATTTCCGCTGCCGATCATGGACTGCATCGTATCTCCCGCCCCGGCGCAAACAGGAATCCCTGCCGGAAAACCGGTACGCTCCGCCATCTCTTCTGTCAGATGTCCCACGATCTCCCACGGTTTCACAATACGCGGCATCATGGATTCCGGGATTCCCAGAAGGGCAAGCTGTTCTTTTGACCAGCATTTTTCTTCCACTTTATAGCCAAGCCCCCAGCCGGACATGGTTCCCCAGTCGATAAACATATCTTCCGCACCAAGTCCCGCCAGATGCGCCAGCACATACGGGGCATCATGGACAAACTTTACACCTTTCTCCTGAAACTCTGCGGAATGTTTCAGGAACCAGCGGGCAAACAACGCCGGGAACATACAGTTTGCCTCCGGGTTGCCGGTCTCCCTTCCCCAGATATCCAGATTCCAGCTGTTGATCTCATCGGCATCTTCCTTCGTCCGCGAGTCCAGATAATTGATATACGGCGTCACCGCGCGACCGGCGGCATCCACGCCGCAGATCCCGCAGATGATACCGTCCCCCATGATTGCCCGCACATCTGCCGGATCCCGACCGCTCTCCCGCAGGATGCGGGCACATTCCCGCATGCCCTGCACAGTAAGTTCCAAATATTCCTCACAGTCCATGCTGACCCAGCCCGGATGCGGATACGTGAGCGTTGTCGGCGCGCTGGAGGACGCCACACATTGCATGTTTTCATCATATACTGCCACTTTTACACTCTGGGTTCCGGCATCAAACCCAAGATAATATCTGCTCATTGCACATTCTTCCCCTTCCTTTTAAAAAGATTTCTTTCAGAATACCGCAGGGATGTACAGGTTTTCTGTTTCCAACACGGAAAAACTGTCTCCCGGTGACGCGGTCTCTGGCAGGGGCGCTCCCCGACAATCCGGAAAATGTGCAGAATCCATACAAAAAGAAACGCCCTGAAATCCACTGCTTTACGCAGTCAATCTCAGGACGTATTGATACTCAGAATAAAATGTGCCTCCCCGCCTCTCTGAAAAAAACACGGGCACTGTACACAGACAATGATCCTATCTTCTGCCATCCGGACTATACCGTCGGCTCCGGGATCACACCGGAATCCTGCCTTGCGGCTCGCGGGCTCGCACGAACATACTGTGCATCCTGCCGGGAAACCGTGAACACGGCTGCGACAAAACGTACACAAACTGTCTATGATTACCGCCGGTGGGGACTTACACCCCGCCCTGAAGATTTATTTTGATTCCCTGTCATTATACCCCCTCCGGTCGGAGAATTCAATAGACTTTCGTCTATTTTGTACAAAAAATATTTTGATCTGCCACATTTTTTTATCTCTCTTCCAGATTTCTCTTTTGTATTTCAACCGAAAAAATGGTATACTGTAAACAATAAAAGGCAGTACTGGAGGTGATTCCATTGGAGAAAGACGCAGTCAGATTAACAAGGCAGGTTGCAGCTTCCCTGGCTATGGAGGGCATGATCTTAAAAGATTCGGAATACGACGTTCTGCTTCGCTGCGCTGCCGGAGAACAGTCCATATCAATGACCATTGAAGAAATGATCGCACATTATACGGCGCATTGAACCCGCCTGATTTTTTCTTCACCAGGCGGGCGCATGCCGCCGTCCCACAATTCGATGAAGGATTATTATTACGAGTTTGAACAGGACAGCACCTATTGCTATCCTGGTTCTTTTGTCCTTAAGAACAAGCTGAACCTCACAGAGGCAGATAAGCTGGAGGAGGCAGAGCGCAACATCACCGCCCTTCGCATTCTGGAACTTCGGAGACATCCGCCGAAGGGCGTCATGGATTTCCGCTATCTCTGCCGGCTCCATAAATACATTTTCGGTGATATCTATGACTGGGCGGGTAAGATCCGCAATGTCAATATCAACAAGGGAAGCATGTTTTGCAGCTGCCAGTTCATCGCGCAGCAGGCAGACTACATTTTCGGACAGCTGAAGCGGGAGTCCTATCTGAAACACTGTCCGGAAAATGAATTTCCTCTTCGTCTTGCTTACTATCTGTCCGAGATAAACGCCCTGCACCCGTTCCGTGAAGGAAACGGCCGGACACAGCGGCTGTTTATTGAGCTTCTGGCGGAGAGAAACGACTATGAAGTCGATTTTTCAGGGGTAAGCGCTGACGAGATGATTCAGGCAAGCGCCGATTCTTTTCTCCTCCGATATGAGAAAATGAACCGGCTGATGCAGAGAATCGTACATAAAATACGGAAAAAACAGTAACCATTCTGTTTTTTCCGTATTTTTTTATTGCATGGAACATTGCAGTTCTTTCTTGTTCTTGACATTTTCTTTTTTCATTTTTATAATAGATGCGCCGATATAGTTTGAATTCTAATCATTTCAATTCTAATTAGTTTTGCCGACATTGCCTGCAGCGGCGGGCTGTATCGGCAGACAGAAGAAAAGGAGGCTGCTGTTTTGGATTCTTCATTTCATTATCTGATCATGGCGGAGCAGGCCATGCTGCAAAAGGGACTTCTCGCCAGACTGCGCGGTTCGGGACTCACACTCGGACAGCCGAAGATCCTCGATTATCTGAAAGAGCACGATGGCGCCAGCCAGAAAGAGATCGCGCAGGGCTCCCACATTGAGGCCGGCACACTGACTTCTCTTTTAAACCGGATGGAAGACCGGGGCATGGTGGAACGGCGGATGCTTCACGGAAACCGGCGAAACTCTTATGTTTTTCTGACGGACCGGGGCAAAGAGCTGCTGTGCCTTGTCACAGAAAGCTTTGAGGCTCTCGAGGAAAAGGCTTTTCATTCTATTTCCAATGAAGAAAGGGAGCAGTTTATGCAGACACTCTCCCGCATCTATATGAACTTGACAACAAAGGAGGACTAAATGATATGGAAAAATTAAAACGCTATATTATCTTTTTGATCGGTCTGTTTATCAATTCACTGGGCGTCAGCCTGATCACGAAGGCGGATCTGGGAACCTCTCCGATTTCCTCGATTCCCTATGTGTTAAGCCTGAACTTCCCGATGACGCTCGGACAGTTTACCATCCTGTTCAGTATTCTTCTGATTGTTATTCAGCTTTTTATCCTGCGAAAAAATTTTAAAGCGGAACATCTGCTGCAGATCCCTATCTCCATCCTGTTTGGGTATTTCATCGACCTGACCATAGTTCTGCTGACTTTCGTTCACCCACAGGCATACGGATTCAAGATCGTCTATCTGCTGATCGGCTGTGTCATTCTGGGATTTGGCGTCTATATGGAAGTGCTGGCCAATGTGGCGATGCTCCCCGGCGAGTCTTTCGTCCGCGCGGTTTCCACCACCTGGAATACCAACTTCGGCAATACGAAGGTTGCCTTTGACGTGTCTCTGACTGTGATCGCCGCCATTCTTTCCTTCCTGTTTGCCAAACGGCTGGACGGCGTCCGGGAAGGTACCATCATCGCGGCTCTTCTGGTCGGCTTCATCGCCCGTCTGTTCGGAAGATATCTGGCCTTCCTTAATCCGATCCTGTTTCCGGCACAGAAAGAAACCTCATCGGAAACAGAAACCGGCGCGGCCACTCTGGCGCCGACAGCGCTTCATACTTTACAGTAGATGACAGTTCCCTGTTTTATGCGGCGCTCTGTCTGCGGTTATGGCAGTTTTCACTAAATTTTAACAAACAATTTTATTTTTCTCGAGTTTTTTTCATAATCTTTACAATTTTCTTAATTCGACATAGACAGACAGAAACGGATTTGTTATGATAGGTAGGTCGTTTAAAAATGCATAATTAAAACAAAGGAAGGCAGTTGATATCATGCAAACAAACACTTCATCCAGCAGCGAGCTGTTCAAGCTCGACGGAAAGCCTACCTTCGGACAGGCATTTCCACAGGCAATGCAGCATGTTCTGGCTATGCTGGTCGGCAACATCACGCCGCCAATGCTTATCGCCAGCACATTGTCTCTTTCCGCCGCAGATCAGATCATGCTGACACAGGCAGCCATGCTCATCGGCGGCATCACCACACTGCTCCAGCTTTTCCCGGTTCTGGGATTTGGTATGGGACTTCCAAATGTCATGGGCGTAGCCTTTGCCTATATGCCGATCCTGACCATGATCGGTACACAGTACGGCATCGCGGCGATCTTTGGTTCCCAGCTCGTAGCAGGTTTTGTTTCTATTTTTATCGGTATGTTTATGGGCAAGATCCGCCGGTTCTTCCCGCCGATCGTCAGCGGTACCGTCGTGTTAAGTATCGGGCTTTCCCTTTATGAGACAGCCATCACTTACATGGGCGGCGGCTCCGCCACACAGGGAGCAGGAACCTTCGGTTCTCCGGAATTCTGGATCCTTGCCATCGTTACATTGGTTGTCACCCTGGCATGCAGTCTTTTCGGAAAAGGATATTTAAAAGTATCCGGCATGCTCATCGGTATTGTCGTCGGTTATGTGATCGCGCTTTTGATGGGCGGCATCGTGGATTTCTCCACCTTCAACGAGGCGGGACTGATCTCCGTTCCGATTCCATTCCACTTCGGACTGGAATTCCATGCCGACGCCATCATCATGATGATCCTCATGTATGTCGTACAGGCTGTGCAGACCATCGGAGACGTTTCCTCCACCGCCATGGGCGGATTTAACAGAGAGGCTACCGACAAAGAGCTGGGCGGCGCCATCAAAGGTCAGTCCATCTGCGGTATGATCGGCGCTATCATCGGCGGTCTGCCGACCGACCCTTACAGCCAGAACGTCGGTCTGATCTGTACCACAAAGGTCGTAGCGAAAAGAGTGTTCCTCATCGTCGGCGTTATCATGCTGGCCGCAGGCTTCTGTCCGAAGTTCGGCGCGCTGATGACCACGATCCCGCAGCCGGTTCTTGGCGGCGCGACCGTGACCGTATTCGCCGCCATCACCATGTCCGGTATCCAGCTTCTTGGCGAGCAGCCGATGAACTACCGCAACAAGCTGATCGTCGGCATCGCTCTCGCCATCGGCGTCGGCATCGACGCAGTGCCGGATGTACTGCAGTTCTGCCCGCAGCTTGCGAAAAACATTCTTGGAAGTTCCCTGATGGTGTCCTTCCTGATCGTATTCATCTTAAATATCATTGTACCGGAAGACAATTCGCCGGCGGACTGATAAACCGGAGATCAGAGGAACCATGACTCTACTCTCAGATCACGCGCTGTGCGAAAACAACAAGAGGGGCGGCATATTGCCGTCCCTCTTGTTTATCTCCCAGGCATCTGCTCTGTCTGCGGAATGGAATCTTACAAAGCAGGATTTTTCGCCTGCAGCGGGTCGCGAAACAACATTTTTCAGATTGTGCATACCTTTTTGCTATAACCTCACGCCCACTTTTTTAAAAAGTTTCCGATAGGCTTTCTTCCTTCCTCCCGGCACCTTGATCTTTAAGGCCGGATTACTGTTACGGAAGGCCTTTGCCCCGATTTTTTTCAGTTTCTTTGATTTGATCACCAGTTTTTTCAGACTCTGACATCCCTGAAATGCTTTCTTGCCAATCCTGGTCACATTCGCGCCGATGATCACTTTTCTCAGTTCTTTTTTCCCTTTAAATGCGCCGGCAGCGATGGCGGTGACCGGATACTCTTCCTTGCCCACCTTCACCTTCGCCGGAATCTTTACCCGGGAAGTATTTCTGGACGCCGGCCGCACACAGGTTAAGGTGAAACCTTCTGAAGCGCTGCCGCAGACCTCAAAGACCGCGTTATATTGATTATCGACCACCAGCATCCCCGTCTCAAGTTCTGATACGGAATCCGCCGGTACGACTGATTGTCCGTTTGCGCCATCTCCATTTCCCGCCGTCGTGGTATCCGCTGCCGATGTTCCGGAAGACGGTTCTTCCGTGATATCACCCGCAGGCGGCGTCTCGGAAGACGGTCCTTCCGTGGTATCATCCGCAGATGGCGTCTCGGAAGGCGGCTCTTCTGTCGACGGTTCTTCCGGGATCGGCTCACCCGGCTCCGGCGTTACGACATTCCCAATGTAGGCGGCGCCGACCGCTTCACTGGTCTGCTCCGGCGTCCAGCCCAGGCCTGCCAGCAGATTTTCCGCTCCCGTCGGAGAAATCTGTCTTCTCGTCGCATTGACCGCATAACCCGGTCCGTAGGAACCGCACTCAAAGAACCTTGCCTCCAGATAGGCATTTCCGCTCATGTCTGCATACGGCTCCTCCTTATCAAGGGCGCTGCCCATATAGCAGTTCAGCCAGTAAATGCATCCATCCGGTCCCCATGGCCGTGCCAGACGGAAGGTGCCATCCACACAGCCTTCCTCCGATGTGATCCGGCAGTGGTCAAAAATCAGACCATACGGCGCGTCCGCCGCCGTTCTCGGCGCACAGACATATCCGCCCTCCGGATGTGTCTTCTCATAGACAAACACAAGGTCACAGTCCCTGAACAACGCCTTTGCATTATCGCCGGAATAAATAAAGTCGATCAGTCCCTCAATGCGGCACTGGTAATAATACTGATGCCCGGCATCCATATACAGGGTATCCTGCACACCGGACAGCGTCACATTGACAAAGGAAGCGCCGTCCGCATCGCACCGAAGCGCGTCCGCCGACTTATTGCTCTTGTTATCCTCCGTACCATACACATAGTCATTGGCGAAGGTCAGATTCTCCGCGGAAAATCCCGTCGCCGTACTCATCACATAAGTGGCGCAGCGCTTACTCATATCCCCGCCGGCTTCATACTCCGTATCTCCCGGATATAAGTCTGCCGGATAACAGTGAATCCGCACCTGCTCCTCATCTTCGCCGATGAGAGAAATGTACGGGCTTTCTACCGTCAGGCGTTCTTCATAGTCGCCTTTCTTAATATAGATGACCTGCCGCTCCGCGTTGTTTTCCGGAACTGCGTCTACCGCCGCCTGCACCGTACGGTAAGTCGGTATGCCATTCACCTCGGTCCCGTCTTCTCCGGTATAAGCGGCATCCACAATGCTGTCATAATTCGTCAGGCAGACCACGTTGTGCGTCTCGCGCGTCACATTTCCCGCACTGTCGGTAAAGAGCAGCTCGATCTCGTTCCTTCCTTCTTCCACCGGAAGAACCAGACGGAAAGTCCCGCCGGCCGCCACCGTTTTCTTTCCCTGCTCCACGCCATTGACACGGGCGGAAAGAATACCGGCACGGTCTGCCGTTCCTCCAAAGGCGACAGTAAGCTGCGTCCGCCGTATCTGAGGTCGTGTAAACAACTTTTGCCTGCCCCGGCCCTTCATCGGAGGAGTATCTGTAAATCTCATAATCCGTGGCGCCTTCTGAACGAGTCCAGGAGACGTCGATGGAACTCTCATGTGCCTCCAGCGTAACCACCGGCGTCGGAAGCGCCGGAAGGTAATCCTTCACTGTCGCAGTCTGTTCACAATACGTGACTTTCCCATCACTGCCCACTTTACCGCCTACATGGAATTTATAGGTTCCTGGTTCCGTTGCCGGATACGTGTAAGAAGACTCCGTGGTCTCCGCCACCGTCGTCCATCCATCCTCTGTATTCCCGGTACTCTCACCTTGACTGACTTTGTGCACCCCGACGACAAAGCGGGCGTCTCCGTACGGCATCTCCTCGCTGTTCCAGCTGACGATGATGGCATCTCGCGTATCCGCGACAGAAGCCTGCACACTGGTCACCACCGGAGCCTCGCCGATTGCCGCATAGCAGTCGTTCTGGTCATACAAAATGTTTCCATTCTCATCATAGTATTTCATATTTGTGACCGTGGCCTCGGCGTCAGCCAGGATAAAGCCGAAGGAAATCTCCGCATTTTCTATATTTCCGTCAAACAGCGGATTACTCTCGCTGCTTTCTCTGGTGTACGTCTCTCCACCCTGCGGTGTTGCCGTGATCACAAAGGTTACTTTCCCATCTTCGTCCCTTTTCTTTTCCGCGGTGAAATGTACCGTCTGTCCCTCTTCGATGGTCCCGTTTATTCTGCCGGCATTGACCTCGCCGGTCTCATCAGAGTAGACAGCCCGCAGATTCGTGTGATTTCGGATGCCGACGGTCTCAATCGCCTCTCCGTTAAAAGCGCCGAAGAACACACCGTTAGACGAAGAATTACCGCTGGACGTCAGGGTGATATCCGCCTCCAGCTTATTACAATCCGCCGTCGCATCAAAACCATAGTAGCTGACCGTGTCAGAAAGCGCTTCACCGGTTGCCATACTGCCGCCCTCCTGCTCCAGCGTAAGCTGCTGTCCGACAGGAATTACGGTCATATCGGTCTGGTTTCCAAAATCTTTTATTGCCGGCATCTCTTCCTGTTCTGTTATTTCCGGCTCCGGCAATTGATTCGTCACATCCATGGAGTGAAGATAACCGGAACCGCTTCTTCCTGTATACGTAAAGGTCAGCGTTGCCGGACCGCCGATATATGTAAAGGTTGCTTTGTCACCATCTGCTGCGGCTTTGGCATCTACAGACAACGGCGATACTGTTCCCGCACCGGTTCCCTCTGTCTCTCCGGCACCGGTATCTCCGTTCTCTTCCTCTGAAACATTTACATCAATCTTTCCAGCATCTGCTGTATAAGCGCAAAGTCCCAGCGTGATCTCCGCATCGCCGGCTACTTTGACACTCACCTGGTCGCCACTGACCTTGTCGTCACTGCCCATCATGATACCGTGAGCCCCATTATAACTGATACCTTTATTTCCTGTGACGGTTACCAGACCGTCCGTGGAACTTACCGACTTCCCATCACGGATGGAATAATCATCCTGATATAGTTTGGAGACGATACTGCCATCTCCGAAATCATAGGTCTTTGTTCTTCCATCAGCGTGTGGGGTGCCGGAAGCGCTGTTGTCTTTCACCTGAATGGTATAGGATGTCGGCGAAGTTTCCGTATCGTTATAAGTAAATGTGATGGTATTACCGAAAACTTCATACGTCACATTTTCACTGACATCCTGAATAGTATCCTTTTGGATATTTCCCACACCGGCGCCGCTCAGATCTGCCCAGATGATCGCCGTATCTGTGGTCGCCAGTTCTACAGAACCGTCACCGTCATCTGTCGTCACGCTAAAATCCTCCGAGGAGGAACTGCCCGGCATCACTGTGTAAGTAGTCCCTGCAATCTGAAAACTGAATTCCTTGGACGTATCCCAGATCACGCGATAGGTGATATTATGCTCTGGCATCTTCTGACCGTCACTGGCATCTGTCAGATCAATGGTACCGCCGTCTGTCACCGCATAGATATCCGCGTTTGCAAAGGAGACTGTGTATGTATGTCCAATCGGGAGAGAGACACTGTATGTTCCATCCGCCGCAATCTCTGTCTTCACCGTCTCTCCTGTCTCATCGGTAAACAGCAGCTTCTGCTCCGCCACTGTATCGGATGCCGAACCGGACACCGGAGAGACAGTTCCTGAGACAGTCGCCACCTGGGGCGGCGTGATGGTCTCTGCCTTAATATAATGAAGATATCCGTTACCTGTTATCGCGATGGTAATCGTCGCATTGGTCTCCGAAGTATACTGGATGGAAGATTCCTGGCCGTCGTTTTGTTCATCTGTTTTTAAATTAACAGTTTGTAACTGACTTTCTCCATTTACATAAATCGTTGCTGTCGCACCCGCGTTACTATACCCACAGGCAGCAAGCTTGATTGTCGTCTGCCCTTCCTGAACGGCAAGTGTAAACATCACCGACAGTTGCTCCATGAGTGGCATCGTGGAATTTAAAGCTATCGCTTGCATTCACGCTAAGCGACCCGTCACTGAATGATCCGTCACTTTGCTCAGTATAAATAGGAGCGTTTTGATTCTTAAAGTCCCACGTCACCTCCCCGCCATCTTTTACCAGTGTTGTTCCCGCTGTCTGTGTTTCTGCTGCCTGTACCGGAATCGTCAGCCAGTCTGCCGGGAACAGAGTGACCGAAAACACAAAAGACAGCAAAACGGCGAGCAGACGCAGGGATGTCCTGCGTTGATATCTGTTCGCCGCATTCTTTTTCTGTTTCTTAAGCACATCGTAAAATCTCAATCAAATTTCTCCTTTCTTTTGTATTGGCTTTTTTCTGCGTGTAAACTCCCCCCTTGTTTTAAGCCAACGGGTTTCCCGTTTCAAGGAAATATTACCACAGATTTATTTTATTTCCAATTACATTTTATGAAATTTCATAAAGATTTTACATTTTGCTTACATACTATACTTTTTTTGCTTTTTGTAAATATTTTCTGCAGATCGCTTATTTATTTTCTGCCAGCAAGGTCTCCTGCAAGCAGGCGCGGATTGTTCCATCCAGCTTCATTGTCCCGAGAATGCCCAGCATCGCCATGCGGCTGATACCCTGCTCCGTACTCCGATACAGGCGCTCTTTATCTTCGTAGAGCATTTCTGCCTGATAGAGACGGCGGAAAAATTCTGCCTGCCAGCGATATTTCGCCTGTTGCAGAGAACTTGCAAATGCAATTTCCAGCTTTCTGTCTGTCGGCAGTTCCGGAAGCAGCACCTTCAGTGTGGACGTTTCTTCCTCATACTGCCACTCGACCTTGATCTGTTCCCCGTTCGCATATACCAGTGGCTCTGCCTCTGTGACAAAGGCAAACTCCAGCGTGAAACGCCGGTCCGCCGGCAGCACCGAAAGGTCACCCTCCGGCTTATGGATAGTAAATATGCGGTTCGCCCAGTTCCATTCCATGCGGGTGAGCGCCGCTCTCCGGTCTTCGCCGCGGTCGTTGTCCTCTTTTAAGACAAAGTTCCCATCTGCTCCCGGATAGATCCGCACCCGAAGGGCAGCCGGATTCTCCACGCGGTTGTCGCTGCCGCCCTGATCTGCCATCGGGAGGATTCCACCCGCTTTCACCAGCACCGGGATATCCTCCAGCCCGCGATAAAGCGTCAGCTTGCGACCGCCATCGTAAACGATCGGCCGGAACAGATCAAACCACTGCCCTTCCGGCAGCCAGGCCACAACCCCGGCCATTTTCGACGCCTTGTCCCCCGGACAGGTAATCGGGCAGACGATCATCTCCGTTCCGAAATAGTACTCATTTGGCACCTCGTAGGCTTCCTGCCGCTCCGGCTCCCGGTAATACATCGGACGCACCAGCGGCCGTCCCTCGAAGCAGGCGTCGCAGTTCATCGTGTACAGATACGGGATCAGCGCATGACGCAGACGCAGATACCGCTTCATCACTTCGCAGGCAGCGATATTATAGTTCCACGGTTCCTTACCGTTAAACGGGCTGTTCGTGCTGTGCAGACGGTTGATCGGGGAGAAAACACCAAACTGCAGCCAGCGGACGGATAATTCATCATCCCGGTATCCCCGCATATGTCCGCCAATGTCATGGCTCCACCATCCATAGCCGGCATTGCTGGCATTGGCGGTGAAGTACGGCTGAAAATCCAGGGACTCCCAGGTGATGATCGTATCACCGGAGAAACCGACCGGATAGCGGTGGCTGCCGATCCCTGCGTACCGGGAGAACGTCATTCCCCGCTTTCCGTCTCTGGCGCTGTCCAGATAATGATAATGGTTGAGCATCCAGAGCGGATCCAGGCCGGGCACCTTTGTCTGCACGCCCTGCTGCCAGTCGATCCACCAGAAGTCCACGCCCTGTTCTTCCTGCGGATGATACAGATACCGGAAACAGGCATCCAGAAACTTCTGATCTGTGATATCAAAGTCAATAAACTCCTCATTTTCCCAGTCTCTGCCCAACGCCTCGGCCATCTCCCGGTACGCTTCCTCGTGCGGCCGCACCCCATCTGCCGGATGTACATTTAACGTCACCCGAAGATTCTCACGGTGCAGCCAGTCCATAAATTCAGCCGGGTCCGGAAACAGTTCTCTGTTCCAGGTATATCCGGTCCAGCCGCTGCCGTATTTCGGGTCAATGTCCACCAGATGCCAGTCCATATCGATGACCGCCACGGAAAACGGGATCTGTTCCCGCTTAAAACGAAGCATCAGCTCCTTATACTCTTCCTCTGTGTAGCGATGATACCGGCTCCACCAGTTTCCCAACGCATACCGGGGCAGCAGCGGCGTATTTCCCGTCAGGCGGTAGAAATCCTGCAGACATTTCTCGTACTGATGTCCGTAGCCGAAAAAGTAAATGTCCACCTCTTCCTCGGTCCGCGGCTCGACCCAGCCGTCCTCCCGCAGCAGCAGAGAATGACTGTCGTCGAGAACAGAAAAACCATCTCTCGATATCACGCCATGCCCAAGCGGTACGGCGCCGTCCGCCTCATCCAGCGTCCGCGCAGTCCCCCGCAGATCGTGAAATTTCTCTCCGTACCGCCAGATACTGTTGTAGGCGCTGATATTTCCCCGGACTTTGATGGACAGCCCATTAGCAGAAAACGCTTCCCTGTCATAGGTGAGCTGAACCCCTTCCGTCGTGATCCGCAGCAGATGTTCTTCCTCCTGTACCTGAAACTCCGGTACGGGAAAGCTTCTGTTCCACACACACTGCGTCGGTCTGTCCTCAAATATGCCGTTTTCATTGTACTCCAGCCGGAGCAGCCACGGAGTGAGAACTGTGATCCTGTACGTTTTTCCCTGCACGACCGCCTCCGGCCGCGCTACTGGTCTCGTCTTTACATGAAACTGTTTTTTCAATGTGCTCCTCCCTTCCTGTCTCTTCTTTTGTTTCTTTTACTTCCTCTTTGCATCCTATATCATGCGCTGCCTTTCTGCAGATACTGCCTGATCTCCTCCACCTCTTCTTCCAGCTGCCGGCAGCGTTCCCTCCGTTTCTCCTCCCGGCTCTCTTCCGCCGTCTGTGGAAACGCCGCCATATGCTCCAGAATCTGCTGCTTTTTCTCCATCTCTTTTTGCAGGTATTCCAGCAGCACCGGATCTCTCTTTGCCAACAGGCAGCTGCCGTACTGGTATGTAAAGGCGTCGGGATACTGTTCTGTCTCTCCTTCCGGCGCCGGTTCTGCCTTGATGACCACATAATACTTTCCGTCTTCTTTCAGAAACCATTCCCGCCCGATGCGATAAGAATATTCATGCAACAGGCGGCGCACTTTAAACCATTCCGACTGTGGCTGTAAGATCAGCTCCCTGCCAGCCTTCAAAAACCTGACGCCCTCTCTTAAGATCCTGCAGATCAGCTCTCCGCCCATCCCGGCGATCACGACGGTGTCCGTTTCCTCCGGCGACAGTTTCTCCAGCCCGTCGCTCAATCTAACCCCGATCCGGTCCGAGAGTCCTTCCTGCCGGATGTGCTCCTCGGCACGCGCCAGCGGTCCCCGGTTCACATCCATGGCCCAGGCCGCCGGGCACAGTCCCCGCTCCACCAGATAAATCGGTATATATCCGTGGTCTGTCCCCACATCCGCCACACGATGCCCCGGAGTAACGGCAGCAGCCACGGTCTTCAAACGTTTTGATAATTCCATTGTATTTTCTCCATATAGTATCTATTACAAAATTAATGGCAGACAGTACAGACGACGGTGCAGAACGCACATGCCTCTTCTCAGACAAACGACGGCGACGCGCAGATAGTCCGCCCGTCGGCGCCCTCCTTCGCGCATATAAATATTTTTACAAGGAAAGTGGGATAATAAAAGCTCCTCGGGAGCTTTTATATTTCGCCACAGGAAGCAAAAAAGTTCCGGTCTTTGCGCAAGCGCAGACCGATACCTTTTTTGTTCCTGTTCCCACTTTCCTGTTTCAGACTTTGTGATGCGCTCCATCACAGGCCTCCGGTTCGGACCACATGCGCGCTTATTGCCGTCTGGGTATTGCAAACAGAAGTTTTTCATTTGCAGAACGGTATTGTACTTTGTTACCGGTATCCAGACGGTGATTTCATGCGCACATTGTCCTTCGGACGACGGCCTGTGAGCGAGGACATATTACAGAATTTCGAAAAGAGCAGGGGGCGAAATAGGAAAAGAAATGTTCCCGTGCTCGCACGAAGGAGCAGTTTCTTTTCTATTTCGTAAGGCAGAGCCGGAACCGTGTGCGGTTCCTCCCCCTGCTCTTTAGTAAAACAGTGAATGTCCGAGTGAGGGAGTCGTCGGACGAAGCGGCATGTGCGCTCCTCACCGTCGTCTGTCTCTCTTCCTCACATGTCCAGAAAGTCCCGGAGTTTGCGGCTGCGGGTCGGATGCCGAAGTTTGCGCAGCGCTTTGGCTTCGATCTGGCGGATGCGTTCTCTCGTCACCTGAAAATCTTTTCCGACTTCCTCGAGGGTGTGCGGTTTGCCGTCCAGAAGCCCGAAGCGCAGGGCAAGCACCCGCTGTTCCCTCTCCGAGAGCGTGTCCATGACCTCATCAAGCTGTTCCCGCAAAAGGGCGTGGGTCGCCTCCTCCGCGGGTACGGGGATGTGCTCATCCTGGATGAAGTCACCCAGATGGCTGTCCTCCTCCTCGCCGATGGGAGTCTCCAGAGAGACCGGCTCCTGCGAAATCTTGGAGATCTCCAGGATGCGCTCCACAGGCATGTCCATCCGGCGTGCCACTTCCTCCGGCGTCGGCTCCCGCCCTTTCTCCTGCAGCAGCGCCCGTCTCGCCCGGTTCACCCGGTTGATGGTCTCGACCATGTGCACCGGAATCCGGATGGTCCGCGCCTGGTCCGCGATGGCACGGGTGATGGACTGACGGATCCACCAGGTCGCATATGTGCTGAATTTGTAACCTTTGCGATAATCAAACTTGTCCACTGCCTTGATCAGTCCGAGATTTCCTTCCTGGATCAGGTCAAGAAACTGCATGCCTCTCCCGGCATACCGCTTGGCGATGCTCACGGTCAGACGAAGGTTCGCCTCGGAAAGCCGCCGTTTGGCAGACTCATCTCCTGCTTCCATCCGCCTTGCCAGCTCGATCTCCTCCTCCGGTTTCAGAAGAGGGATCCTGCCGATCTCTTTCAGATACATGCGCACCGGATCTTCCATGGATACATTTTCCGCGTCCATCAGATGCAGAGCGCCTTCCATCTCCTCCTCCGGGTCGGCGAGTTCCTCGTCCATGCCGTCGGACACGGTGAGAACATCGATATTTCGTTCTTCCAGGGCGGTGATGATCTGCTCAAGCTGCGCGGGCGGCAGGGAGACATCCCGAAATACATCCCGGATCTCCTGCATTTCCAGCACATTTTTATTCTTTTCTGCTTTCTGAAACAAAAGATTCAACTGCCTGCCAAAATTCTGTTCTACCCTGTCCAAAATACGTCCTCCACATTTTTACCCATACTTCTGCCCCTGTGCCGGCAGCCTGCGCGGCTGTCCACACGGCGGCGCGTCCTCTCTGCCGCGCCTGTACACTACGTAAAGTCTAACCATTTTTTCTTTAATTATTCTGTCTTTCGTATTTCGGAAGGTGTCTCTGTCATCCCTGCTGTTCCTGATGCAGATGCAGGTTCAGTTTCTGCACCTTATTTTTTCTTGTGAGAAGCTCCTGCCAGCGCACAATGTCGCCGGTATGCACCATCTCATCCTCAATGCTGGCAAGAAGAATCTTTTTTACCACATCGGTAAGCGCCTTGTCCCTGTCTTCCGGGGACGTCTCGTACTGAAGGTGCGCGTTAAAGAGCTCCGCCACTTCCTTCTGTTCCTCCGCTTCCGTATACTGGTTGATGATCCTGGCCGGATTTACCGGCTGTCCCTGCTCCAGCTGCTCAAAGAGCATGATGGCGACAGAGTGATACAGGGGCGTCAGAAAATCATCGGCGCTCACATACGGCCGGATATACGGATAGATTTCCGGATGTTCTGTCAGCCAGGTGAGAAGGATCCGCTGCGGGCGGGTATGTGTTTTTTCCCGCTTTTCCTGCTTTTTCTCCCGGCTCTCCGGATCCTTTTTGTACTGCTCGTTGGCTTTCTGATACTGGTAGCTGATGCCGTACTGATTGACCAGCGACTCCAGATCTTTTTGCACGATCATAAAACGATTGGCCGCAGCGGCAAGATACGTGCTCCTCTCCACCGGCTCCTCGATTTCCGCCAGTTTCTTTGCGATGGCACGGATACACTCGGTACGGCTCTCCGGGTCTTTCTGGTCATATTGCCCGTAGAGCACGAGCATCTCAAACATCCGGCCTGCCTCCGACTCGCTTAATCTCTTCCGGTAACCTTCGGCTCCCTCCGCTTTTATGAGCTCGTCCGGATCCTTATACGGTTTCATGGAGAGCACCCGGCCCCGGAGTCCGTTTTCCCGCAGGATCGGCAGCGCCCGCAGGGCTGCCTTCACACCGGCGCCGTCGCTGTCAAAGGAAAGAATCACCTCATCGGTGTATCGCTTTAAGAGCATCGCCTGATTGGGCGTAAACGCGGTGCCGAGCGGAGCCACCGCATTGGTAAAGCCCGCCTGATGCAGCGAGATCACATCCATGTAGCCTTCGCAGAGGATGATGGCGTTCTCCCGCGTCCTCTTTGCGTAATTGAGGCCGTAGAGATTTCTTCCCTTGTCAAAAAGAACTGTCTCCCGGGAATTCAGATATTTCGGCTCGCCATCTCCCATGACACGGCCGCCGAAACCGATGACTCTCTGGTTGACATCCATGATGGGAAACATGACCCGATTGAAAAACTTGTCGTAGCTCCCCTTCACCGAATCGATCGTCACCAGAGAGGATTCCTTCATCTGATAATCCGTATACCCCTGTTTTTTCAGATACTGGTACAGATCGTCCCTGTAAATATCCGCATAGCCGAGCCCGAAATGTTTGATCATCTCCTCGGAGATACCCCTTTCTTTCAGATAGGCCATGGCATGTTCACCCCGGGAACTCTTCAACAGGTAATGGAAGTAGACAGCAGCTTTTTTGTTCATTTCCTTCAATGTCACTCTGGCGTCTGCCTGCCGTCTTTCCTCCGGCGTCTGCTCCGCCTCCGGCAGCTCCACGCCGGCACGCGCGGCCAGCTCTTTGAGCGCCTCCACGAAGGAGAGCCTGTTATATTCCATCAGAAAAGTATACACATTTCCTCCCTGTCCGCAGCCGAAACAGTAATACATCTGCTTTTCCCGACTGACAGAAAAGGAAGGCGATTTTTCATTATGAAAAGGGCAAAGTCCAAAGTAGGAGGAGCCCTTTTTTTTCAGGGAAACGTATTGGGAAATAATGTCCACGATATCATTTTTTTCCCTGACTTCTTCAATTACATCATCCTCGTATCTCATATTGCCTCTTTCTCATTTCTAATTATATGTCACAAGCCGTCAAACCATGCACATTTTTTTGTCTGTGCTATTCGATGACAGCGATGGCGTCCAGGGAAACCTTCATCAGCTCCCGGACCTCCTCCTCGGAGATGCCCATGCGCTCCGCAAGCTCGGACGGCTTTGCCTCCCGCTCATACTCTTTGGCAAATGCAGTGGCAAGGTCATTGAGCTCATTCACTCTGGTCGCCATCTTCATCGCAGACCGGGTGGACTGATTGTACTCGGCCATCACATCCTCCACATATTGGCGCATGACTTTTTCTTTATACTTTCGAAAACTTCCGTGCAGCCGCGGCTCGAACTCATTGACCGCCATCATCAGGCCGATATTACACTCCTGGATCAGGTCGCTGAGCAGCAGTCCACGCCCGGTGTACTCTTTTGCCAGAGCGGTGGCGTAGGCAAGGTTGGATTCAATGAGAAGGTTCCTTGCATTTTCATCCCCGTTTATCAGCTTGCGGACCAGCATCTCCTCCTGCTCCTCGCTCACCTGACTTGCTTTCCCGATCTCTTCCATATATATATTGACCATATCGGCGTCCAGCGGATCTTCCTTCGTGGTGACATCCTCATCCGCAATCTCCGTCTGGCCGCGGCTGATCCGGTTCTCTATAAATATCCGGTGACTCTCCAGATAGCGGCAAATGTAATCCAGCTGCTCCTCTTTCAGATTCATATCAGCAAAATACGCGCGGATCTCTTCCATCTTTAAATGGTTGTTGTTGGTCTGCGCCAGGCGCTCCAGCTCCCGCACCGCATCTAAAAATTCTGTCTGTCCTCCCATTCTTCCTACTCCTTCTTTCTTTATTCTGCCGGGACTTCTTCTGACTTTTCACTGTCTTCCACCGTTTCTTCCGGCTCTGCTTCTTCCGTCTTCCCAACGTCTTCCACCGTTTCTTCCGGCTCTGCCTCTTCCGTCTCCTTGACATCTTTCATCGTTTCTTCCGACGATGCTTCTTCCGTTTTCTCAACGTCTTTCACTGTTTCTTCCGGCTCTGCTTCTTCCGTCTTCTCCGGAACCTCGTATTTCTCATCTGCCGGAAAACGGATACCTATCTGCCGTCTCGCCTCATCGAGCACCTTCATCGTCGCCAGGGTGATGTCTCTGGCCTCTTCCCATCCGGTCCCTGTCTTTACCATTTTTATGAAGGCGGCTGTCTCATGATTCAGAACATTGTCTGACTGCTCAAAATGAATCGTCTGGTTCACTGTCTTCCTTCTTATATGAAGATCCTTCACATTTTCTATCTCCGTCACCTGCATGACGCCCTCCTCACCGAGGATCTGGCTTGGCATGGCGGCATTGGTGATCTTTGAGTAAATGGCCTCCCCGATCATATCCTCATACTCCATGAGAATGGTACCCTCGCCGTCCACTCCATTGGAAAGACGCACACCGGAGGCTTTCACGCTCTTTGGCGCGCCGAAGAGCCGGATCATACAGGCCACAGGATACACGCCGATATCCATCAGCGCTCCGTTGGAAAGTTCCGGCTTAAATGCATTTTCTATGATGCCTCTCTTGAAATTATCGTACCGGGAGGAATACTGACAATACTGGAAAGTAGCTCTCCGGATCGTTCCCAGCGTCTCCATATACCCGGTCATCTTCTGGAATCCCGGGGTGTAAATGGAACGCATTCCTTCCATTAAGATCACGCCCTCTTCCTCCGCTACCGCAAACATCTCTTCCGCCTCCCGGTAGTTGGAAGCCAGCGGTTTCTCGCAGATGACATGCTTGCCGGCCCGCATCATGGCGATAGCCTGGTCATGATGGTAGCAGTTCGGGCTTGCCAGATAGACCGCGTCAAAGGCGTCGCTCCTGGAAAACTCCTCCAGATCATCGTAATAGACCAGGTCCCCTTTTCGGAAACCAAACTCTCTTGCTCTTTCCATCGTTCTGGAATAGACAGCCGTCAACACAAATCCATTGATAAAGCGGTTTGCCTGATAAAAGCTCTCCGCGATCTTTCCTGTCCCGATAAATCCAAATCGTACCATTGTCGTATCCTCCTCTTTCTTCTCACCCTGTTCCAGCAGAAAACTTTGCAGTTCCTTTACATTTTCTACGATATGTCCCGCGCCGGCCTCTTCCAGCTCCTGCCGGGAACCATAACCGTAGAGAACGCCCACCGACTCCACGCCGCAGGCTGCCGCCCCCTCCATGTCATGCTTTCTGTCGCCGATCATCAGCGCATCCTTTCCCCGGATGCCATACGCGTCCAGGGCATATTGGATCACTTCTGCCTTTTTCACTCTGGTCCCATCCAGCTCGCTGCCTGACACAAAGGAAAAATACTCTTCTATGCCAAAGTGCCGCAAAATCCGCTCCGCGTACACCCGCGGTTTTGAGGTGGCGACCGCCAGTTCAAAGCCTGCATTATGCAGGTTTTCCAGCAGTTCCGGGATCCCCGGATAGATCTCGTTCTCAAAGATGCCTTTCGGAGCAAAATACTCCCGGTAATATTTTACCGCTTCCTGCGCCTGCTCCCCGGAGAATCCGTAAAACTGCCGGAAGGATTCCGCCAGCGGCGGTCCGATAAAGGGAATCAGTTCCTTTAAGTACCGGACAGAGATCCCGAACTTCGCGAGGGCATACTGCACGGAGGAAGTGATACCGAGCATCGGGTCCGTCAGCGTCCCGTCCAGATCAAAAAATATGTAACGTTTCATTCCTTAACTCCTTTTTCCCAACCTTTTCTCCTGCCGGTCTTTTCCCGAAACAGCAACCAGAAAACGCCGCCGTTCCTCGCCTTTGCCGGGAAAATCCGTGCCTGCCATTGCTGACAGGTTATTGTAAATAGTATAAAAGAAAAGTCCCCAAAATACAACCGGTGTCAGAGCACATTCCCCGGAGAAAACCGCTTTCTTTCTGCCATCTCTTCCTGAGCTTCGCCGCCGCAAACTGAGCGATTGACAGCATTTCTTTTATAAAATATAATGTACATACGATAACAAATCACAGCGCAGAAAGGGCAGGGGAAGATATGATCACAGACAAACAGAGACAACGAGATTACGAATACGACGGGGAATATCAATCCAACAGCCGTTACACCGACGAACAGTGGACGAATATTTTAAGCTCCGGGCAGCTTTCCGAAGAAGATACCCTTCTTCTCCGACAGATCTACCGCTCTTATAATCATGCCGCCACCCTTTTGCAGCTTGCTTTTCACAATAAAACGACGGAGGAAGCGCTGCTGGCGCAATGCAACGCCATCGGTGAGCTTCTCGCCAAAGCCAACGACATCCAGCCGGATGTTGATCTTGACGGAAACGAATACTGGTGGTTTCTGTTCTTCTGGGGCAAAAATACGGACGCCGGCACACTGGAACTCAAGCTTCATCCGGAACTGACGGAGGCCATCGGCGCTCTCTGGCCGGAAGAGGAAGAGCGCTATTACGCATTTATGAACGACGTGGACCGCAGTCTGCAGATCCGCTACAGCCAGGAGGACGCCGTCTGGGTGGCTGCCGCCGTTCTTCTGTACGAAAAATATTATCAGAATCCGGGGATTTCCGCCGACGAGATCCTTCTCATGCAGTACGAAGTGCAGACCCGCGCCCAGAAGGTATTCGGTCAGGATATCAACGTCAATACCATCACCCAGATCTGTAACGCCGATGAGCGGGGACACCGCTTCAATTATCTGCGCGATATTTATAAGTATTACCGGGTGGCATTTCCCGGCGAGTTCGAGGGAGACAGAGAGCGACCGGACCCGGAAAATTTCGATTACAGCGCTTACATTTACTCTATCTACGGGTACATGACATTACAGCAGCTGCTGGATTTTATTGAACACGAGTATGCGCATCTGGTGGATGAGTCTTATGTGGAGATGAATGCCTCCAACGGTTTTGTCCGTCTGGCAGACTTTCTCACCAGACAGGGCGGCTCTCCTTACAACCCGGAAGACAGCTCCGAACAGGCGCTGTCCCTGCGGGCCGACGGGGAAGACTGCGTCGCTACGTTCCACATGCTTGCCGATGCGCTGATAAAAGAGTACCCGAATTTTACCTTCGCAAGAAAGGCCGACTGGTATCAGCCTTCGGAAGGAAGGATTTCGTACATTTTCTGTGATGTGCTATACATGAAAAATTATGCGCACACCCATGCCTCCCTCTCTTTTCTGACCGTTCCAGACGGGGACGCAGTCAATATCGAGGTGGCGCTGAACCTCCCGTTCTGCAATGATGAGGAGGCCATGCTGGATATTCAGGATAAATGCAGCATGCTCACGCTCATGACTTCCGCCCCGTTTCGTGTGGAGAATACCGCCACAGAGGGATTTGACCTGACAGAGGACAGCCAGAAGATCAAGGCTTCCGTTCTCTATGCTTACGAAGATTTCAAGGGTATGAAGGAGGAAGATATCGTCGGTATGATCTCCACCGCGACGGAGATCCTGGCTTCTTATTACACGGATATCTGCCAGAACTACTACCCGGCTGCCGAAGATATCCACACGGAAGACCCTCTCGCCGCCGCTCTCGGCTCCAAGCTTACATACCGACCTGCCAGGGAGGTTCCCGGCCCGAAGATCATATACAAGCAGGGCGGCATTTCCCCGACGACCGAGTACGTGACCAAGGTTCTGCAGGGATATGACGTACCTTCCTCACAGGATGATAATGAAGAAGATACTTCCGCCAACGAGCGGCAGGACGTTCCGGACATCGCAGGGGAGGAAGCAAATGCATCTTCCCACAGCGCGGCATCCGGCTCCTTCACCGGCGCTGCCTCATCAGAAAATGTACCACTCTCTTCCTCACAACAGGAGGGCGGCCGACAGGCGCCGGCAGGAGGCGGTACCGCTCCGTCCCGTCCTGTTCTCCTTCCCGACTGGTATCAGGAAGAAAAGGTTCCTGCCTCCACACATCCGGACCGCAGCGATCAGAGTTTTCATCTGTACCCGAAGAACACATTGATCCGCGGGCCGTTAAAGACAGCCAAATACCACGAAGCCATGCTGACCGCTGTGGGCATCATCGAGGGAAAGGATTCCAACATGATGCGGATCGAACCGGTGCCGGATATTCTGGAGCATTATAAGTCTTACGTGGAAGAAGGCCGGATCCTGCACATCGCTTATCCGGATATGGACGGAAAAGGTTACGAGAGCTTTCTGGAATCCAAAAACGGCCCGGCCGTCCGCGATGGCATCTTCAAAAAGTTTGCCAACCGCTGCGCGGAAGGACGGTATGTGGTCATGATGGAGGAAGTGGACGTCAACTGGATGCATCTTTTTGGTGAGACCACGGTCCTTCTCCGGGACAATCGCCGGGAAGGCACCGGAAGCGAGACTGTCGTGACCCTGAGATATTCCGGAGAGAGCTTCCGTCTTCCTTCTAATTTATATATCGTCGCCACTTGCGACTCCAATATCAGCGAGGACACCGTGCTCGGCGCCGTCAGCCACGACTTTTTTATCCGGCATATCTCTCCGGATTCCAGCGTGCTGCGGGGCATCCGGGTGGAAGGGATCCTGTTGGAGCGGCTCATGGCGACCATCAATCTGCGTCTCTCCTATTTTCTGGGCGCAGATTACCAGCTGGGGGAGGGGTTCTTCCTCGGGGAAGCAGACAAAGACCCGTTTATCTCCCTCGCCCGCGTTTTCCGGGAACAGCTGATCCCGCTCCTGGAAAAATGGTTTGACGGCGATATTGAGCGCATCCGCTATGTCCTCGGCGACAACGGCAAGCAGCGCCCGGACACCATCTTCTATCTGGAAACTCCGTTCCGGGAGAATCTTTTCAAGGGAGAGATCCCGGATTCTTTTGATACCGGACGGTGCATTTATCAGATCAATGAGGACGCTTTTTTCAATCCAAAAAGCTATATTGACATTTACGAATAAAAAAATGTACCCTGGCACATCCATCTGTTCTGTTAAATGTTAATAATGATTATGTCACAAAATACAAAATTGTTGTGGAGTATTGCAACAAACTAATAACTCCATAACAATTTTTTATTATTTTCTCGTTTATTATTACGTATTTATTAAAATTTATGACAAACGCCACATTTAAAACACATTGTCATTTTATAATTACCAAGAACGCAACAGATATGAAGGAATTATTAATGACAATGGAGGTTACAAACATGTCCTTTACATATAAAAGATTGAGCACCAGCCTGGCGCTCTCCGCACTTGTTTTAAATTTTGCAATTCTTCCTGCTACAGGTAATCATACAGCAACTGTCAACGCCAGCACCATCGGCACTGTGAATTCATCTTTTCTTAACATTCGTACCACCAAGAGCATGAAAGCCAAAAAGGTTACCGTCTTAGATCACGGTGACAAGGTTGAGGTTCTCACCACCGGTAAGAAATGGGTGAAGGTCAATGTCAACGGACAGACCGGTTACACACAGGGAAGATATCTTGACACTGAGTCCGGTACCGCTTCCGATCCATATGCTGACGTGCAGGGAGGCACCGTGAACACAAACCAGCTTGCCATCCGTGCCGGCAAAGGAAACAGCGCAGCCCGTCTTTCCACCGTCAATGAGGGAACAAGAGTGACTGTTCTCACCACCGGTAAAAAATGGGTGAAAGTTAATGCGAACGGCGTTACCGGTTACACAAAGGGTAAGAATATCAATCTGGATGAGGGTGGAACCGCTACCAAACCATATTCAAAGGGTGAAGAAGTTGTGAACTTCGCATTACAGTTTGTCGGTAATCCTTATCGCTGGGGCGGCACAAGCCTGACAAACGGCGCTGACTGTTCCGGTTATATTATGAGTGTGTACAGACATTTCGGAAAGTCTCTTCCACACTCCTCCAGCGCTATGAGAAACTGCGGAACAAGAGTCAGCAGCTTAAGCGCCGCACAGCCGGGTGATATCATCTGCTACAGCGGTCATGTGGCTCTTTACATGGGCAACAACAAGATCGTTCATGCCAGCAACCCGAACAGCGGTATCAAGATCACAAACAATGCATCTTACCGTTCTATCGTTTCTATCAGAAGAATCTTTAACTAATACATATTTTATCCATATAAAAAGGCCGCTGTGAATGTTGCCAGTCTCTGAAACAGTTCCCCGGACATAGGGATGTTTCAGCAATGACAATCTTCACAGCGGTCTTCTTTTTATTTCCGCACGGCGAAAACATAAGGCGCATGCTCACGCACTGCGCCCATAGATGGCAACGCTGCCGCCGAACATGCGGCGAGTCACTATACCAAATGCGAACAGGTACACACACCTATCGATAGGACGTCTCCAAAAGCTTATTTTTCAGCTGGTCTTCCAGTTCCGTCAGACGGACTTCCGCCTCTCTCCGTTTCTGTCTTCCCTCGCTCTGAATCCGCATCACCTCATCAATGGTAGAGATCAGATTCTCATTGGTGGCAATGAGCGTCTCCATATCCACGATCCCTCTCTCGCTCTCTTTTGCCGTCTCCACCGTGGCAGTCTTCAGCTTCTCCGCATTTTTGCGTAGTAACGTGTTGGTGAAGTCCGAAACTTCCCGCTGCGCCTCTGCCGCCTGCCTGGAATGTTCCACCCCGAGAGCGATAATCATCTGACTCTTCCAGAGCGGTATCGTATTCACCAGAGTGGACTGGATCTTCTCCGCCATCATGGTGTCGCTGGACTGGATCATCCGAATCTGCGGCGCCATCTGCAGGGAAACCATTCTGGTGAGTTCCAGATCATGGATCTTCTTTTCAAATCGGTTGCACATGGCCTCCATATCGCTGACCTCCTGCGCGTCTTCCGGCGCGCCGGACGCAGCAGCTTTGGCTCTCGCCTGCGGAAGTTCCTGAGATAGCACCTGATCCAGCTTCTTTTTCCCTGCCAGAATGTACATATTCAGCTCGCGGAAATATACTTTATTCAGGTCGTAGAGCTGGTCCAGCAACGCGCTGTCTTTCAGCAGCTGCATCTGATGTCCCTCCAGCGTCTTGCTGACCTTCTCAATACTCGCCTCCGCCTTATCATATTTTAATTTGAGGGATTCTACCTTCGCCATCTTCTTTTTAAAGAATCCTAAGACGCCTTTGCTCTCCTCTTCGTCAAACTCCTTTAACTCTGTCACAACACCGCTCAGCAGATCTCCGATCTCTCCGAGGTCTTTGTTTCGAACTTTATTCAATGTTCCTTCTGAAAAATCTGACATTTTTTTCTGGATACCGGAGCCATACTGCAAAATGGCGGCGGAATCTTTGAGTTCGATCTGCTCTGCGAACTCTTCCACCTGCTTTTTCTCGGCATCGGTCAGATACTTCTCTTCCTCATAAACTTTCTGCTCCGGCACTTCCTCTTTTTTTGACTCCTCCGTGATGAGATCACCGAACTCTTCTTCCGGATGGAGTGTCAGAGAAGGTCCTTCTTTCAATAATTGTTCGATATCCATACTGCTCCTCCTGCTATATACATGTACTATTGTCATCTGAAATCATACAGCATCCGCCGCATTTCCGGTAAACCCGCCAGGATTTCCTCTTTTAATCCCAGATTGAACTGCCTGCATCTGCCTGTGAGTGCATCTCCTGACCACCCCAGCCATCCTTCGCCAGCATCGTCTCCAGAACCTTGATGTCAGAAGAAATGTCCATGGCCACATCCTGGAACATATCATCATACATGGCTTCCAGCGCCTGATTGACCGTATCCAGCGACTCGGCAATCTCCATCCGGGTCTTTATGATATTCACACTCTGAATCGGCTGTTTCTCCATGTCCTCATAAACACGGATCAGCTTCATCACCGACGGGAGATAGTACTCCAGCAGCCGGTCTGCCTGTGAAAGATTCTCCGGATACTCCTTGATGCAGACAAAGATCCTTCCCAGCAAGAGCTCCAGCCTGTCCAGCTTCTCCGAAACTTCCGGCGTGTGTATCCTCTGCTTTCTCTCCCGGATCTCCTGCAGATAACTGCCGCCCGTCTGCTGCAGATGGTACATCTTCCTCTCTTCCTCCGTCATATCCTCCGGCCTCTTCGCCGCGGCGTCTGTTCCCGGCGCACCGCTCTGCTGTCCTGCTGTCTGACGACTCTCCGCCTGTCTCTGCTGTTCCTGGCGCTCCCGCTCCAGCCTTGCCTGCACAGCGGCATCGTACTGCTCTCCGGCCTCCCGGGACAAAATCAGACAGGTGTTGCTCTCATCCATCCTCGCGTAAGGGATCAGCCTCCGCTCAAGAAGGAACTGCAGATCCTTTTTGATCCGCTTCATGGCGTAACCGGTCCCCTTTTTCAGATCGTCGAGCATGACAAAACCTCTGTCTCCCCAGATACGCGCATACTCGCGGATCCGCTTTACTCTTTTTCCGGCTGCCCTTCCCATGCCAAACAGCACGCCGCTCAATATCGTCAGCGGAATAAACACGCTCTCCAGCACGATCGTCGCCGTCGAGATCGCACCATGGAGCATGCCAAACCCCAGACCGGCAAATCCAAACCCCAGAACAAGCGCTCCGAAAACGACCAATCCGCTTCCACCGGCGATCATCCGCGCCGGACCGCTCCACTGCCCGGGGATCCGGCGCATCCAGCCCCTCTCCTGCGGCTGCCGCTCCGCAGCCGGTCTCTGCACCCGTCTGTCCGTTTCATACACTCTTCTTCCATAGCGTTCCTGCCTCTGCCTGTCCTTTGTATGAGAAAATGTCTTCTTCTTTACCTGTTCCCCCATCTCATTTTTGGCAGAACTGACAGCATCACGGATATTCTGGGCAAGACCTGAAAAGTCCATCGAATCCACGGCATCCTGAATCATATCCTGAATCCACTCTCCCAGATCGTCTGCCGGACTTTTTCCGCTCTCCTTCCCGGTTCTGTTGTGCCACCGGCTGTCTTTTTGCTGATTATCATCCATATTTATATTATCGCCTCTGTTCATCTTTTTTAACTTTATCACACGAATATGTTACGTTGTTCAGTATATCATGAAACTCTGCTTTTTTCTACGCATCATTTCTATTCTTTCAGAATATACTGAAAAAAAAGAATGAGGCTATCCTATTGGCTATTCGAATTTTCATTGATCAGGGACATAATCCGGCAGGCGTCAACGCCGGCGCGGAAGGCTTCGGCGTCCGCGAACAGGACATCACCTACCAGGTCGGACAATATCTGTATAACATATTATCGGAAGACTATCGATTCACGGCAAAACTTTCCCGGCCCACTCCCGAGACCACCTTAGGCTACAACAATACCAGCAGTTTACGGGAGCGGGTCACCCAGGCCAACAACTGGCCGGCCGACTATTTTATCAGCATCCACGCCAACGCCAGCGTCAATCCTGATATCAACGGCTCCGAAGTCTATGTGATGGAAAGCTACTCTTCCGCCTGGTATCTGGCACTGGATGTGCTGGCAGAGATCGTCCGCCGCCTGAACACCAAATATAATGGGGTCTTCACCAACCCTTCCCTATATGTTCTTCGCAATACGCGTATGCCGGCCATCCTGGTTGAGCTGGCTTACATCACCAACTATGAGGACAATCAGCTCATGCTGCAGGAACCTTATCAGTTCGCCTACGGGATCTATGTCGGCCTGCTGAATTATCTCGGTCTGCCACAGATCCTGTCATAAATATTTTCGATAGCAGAAAATCCAGATTCGCAGGATCCTCCGCCTGCGGCGGGTCGTTCCGGCGACATTTTCCAATCCGCCGCAGCGCGATTCCCGCGGAGCGTTTTTACTTTACAGGGACAGTTTCCCGTAAAACAAAAAACCGATCCTGTCGCTGTAAAAACTAACTTCAGAAATCGGTTTAAGTGTATTATCCTGTCGCCCTGGCCCGGTATCCCGGAAAACATTCATACAACAGAACTTTATCCTTTGTCGCATATTCCATAGAGTAGGAACTTTCTTCTGACAGTATTCTCTTTTTCTGAGGAACGATCAGCTCATCAATGGATCTGCCCAGAAGATAACTTAACGCGTACATGTTATCCAGAGAGGGCAATGCCTTGCCACTGAACCAGGCATACACCGACTGAAACGCTCCGATCTGGAGATAATTCTGAATATCCTTCACCGTAAAATTCTTGCGCTGACACTCCTCTCTCAGTCTCTGTCCTGTCAGCTTCATGTCTATTTTGGGATAATGAAAGCACGACATACTTCTGCCACTCCTCACTCTCTGCCATCCATACACGCCTGTGTCCCTACCCACGTCTTCTGTCACACAGTACGATCTCCGGACAGATCGGGCAGCCGCCCATACACATACTGCGGACACTACAGTCAGGACAGGCCTTCCTCAGGCGATTCCGAAAATCCTCAAATGCATCGCTGCGCCATGCCTCCGCAATGGAATACCGCCGCAGATCTACCGCCCACCGCTGCTCCTGGTTATCAAAACTGCAAGGCATCATCTTCATATCCGGGGAAATGTAAGCGGACCATCTCGCCCCCTCACAGGTATCCACGCTCTCCATACGGATACTCCCCGGCTGATTAACGATAGCCGGAACCGTACAGGAATCAAAACCAATCTTAAAGCGGAACCTCCGCCCGTGAACCAGACACATAAACTTCTGAAAGTCCGGATTCTCCTGCGTTATGACCTTCTCCTGTGTCCCAAGCCCCACAGGCTTATGCAGCAAAAAGACCACTGCATTGATCCCTCCAGGGAAATCATCCTCCTCCAGATGCCGGACTGCCTCATCCAGAGTATCTGAGTTCAGCACATAGTGGATGTTCGTCCTCACTCCCGCTGCCACAAGCATCGAGAGCGCATCCAACGTATACTGACAGCGATACCAGCTGACAGCCACCGCACCGCAATACTTCCGGCATACAGCGGCGATCTCCCCTGTCATGCCAAAACCGGAAGTCGTAAAATTCGGGACGATCCCCGCACTGCGGCACAAGCGGAGAATCTCCTCAAAATGCTCATGCTGATCCGGATCTCCACAGCCTCCCAGCGCAATCTGATACGTCTCCCCGCGGCACTGATTCACAATACTCCGGAAATCCTCCAGACGCATGTTCGGCTCTCTCCGATGCAGACCATCCTGATAACACTCTATCCCGGCCTTCACACAAAGACCGGTCTGCCCGTGGACACAGTGCCCCATGATACCCACATCCAGAAGCTCCGGGAAAGAAGCCATAAACGGATCGATCCCGGTGTCCTTCCCCTCCCGCAGAAGTCCAGTCCGCATATATCTCCCGCTCGTCTCATCAAATATGGAAATAAAATCTTCCTCTGCTCTGATCTTCATGAAATACACTCCTAATAACTCAAGTCACCGTCGATCATCGTGAAATTCTCCGGAGTGCACTTCTCAAGATTCGCCCAGAGCGTCTCAAAAGCATCACTGTAACTGTACTCGCAATCCTCAAAGCTGACACATCCATAATAGATGGACTTTCCCTCCTGCAGGGCCTTCCGTATCAGTCTCTCCCTCTCATCCTCAATATACTCCTCCTCCACAAACTGCGCAATCTGTTCCTCCGTACTGTTCGGCGTCAAAACCTTCTGCCCGAGCAGATTATTACAGACATAATCCAAAATAAGCTGCTTCTGCTCCTCCGTCAACTCATCCTTTCTCGCCAGGATAAAACTGCTGCTGCTGGAATTCGTCACAAAATCACTACGTACCTTCATATGTCCTTCCTCCTGAAATATCTGATAAACCTTTACGAATTGTATAGAAAGATGGTAACACATTTACAGCACAGATGCATTCAGTTTGAAACTGAATATCACACGAACTATTCTCTGTCTTTGAATACCAGATTATAATTGGAGTCGTAATAGATTCCCAGTTCCCGGCAGATTCGGTCGTTTATCGCATCCATCGCCTCTTTATACTCTCTGTATTTCGGCGATAGAATTTTCAGATTCTTAATAAAAATATCATTATATCCCTTATTCTGCAGCTCCTTCTGCATTCTTCGCTGCGCCACGTAGGATGGATGATACTTCAGCGGACCCGATTTCAGTTTCGCGCCTTTCAGTACATTTGCTTTCAAAATATCATAATCGGCTTCACCCATATCCCGGTAGTAGGAAGTCATTTCCTCCGCCGTTCTGGTCTCCCTCCTGATTCCGCCCGCCAGATTGACACCCAGCGTCATGAGAAACGGTACTTTGATCGTCGTCTCATCGCAATATTCCAACAGGTTTTTAAACGCCTGTTTCTGTTCTTCCGTCTTTATCCGGATATGCAGAAACGGGCGGAAGTGGGTCTTATAATATTCACCCCATTTGCCGGGAATCAGGGATTCAATCGCCTGATTAAAGGCTTCGTGATCCAGCAGTTCATCGGCCTTCGACACGTCCCCGTCTTCTATAAACTGTTCCAGCGCCTTTACTTCTGAATCACGCACTTCCTTTTCTTCCAGCTTCTCCTGATAGATCTTAAGCAGAATGCTCTGATCTCCGGTTGTTAAAATGTGCCGGATATCTTTGATGCCGATTCCGAGTTTCCGGTACAGCGATACATTTTTCAGAATCCGGATATCCTCCTCCGTATAATTCCGGTATCCGTTCTCATCTTTTGACACAGTAAGGAGTCCCTGCTCCTCATAATATTTGATCGCTCGTTTTGTCATCCCGACTTTTTCAGCCGCCTCATTGATCCGCATAACAACACCTCCTCGTGTACTGACCCGTTCTGTCTGCAGTATAAAGGTGTACGCCGAGTGCAGGTCAAGAGTTTTTCTGAAATTCTGGCAAAATATCAGCTCTTCTACCGGATTCTTTCCTGCAGCGTCTGATATATCTCCTCCGTGGACGCCTCGTCCTCCCCGTTGAGCACAACAACATCTCCCTGCACCCGCAGGACCACGCAGGCTTCACAGTCATGAAATGTATACCGTATATAATCCCCGAAACGATCATTATAAAAATGTCCCATGGACATTTTCAGATTGCCAAATCCGTTGGTCCGCCGATCACTTTCTCCGTCCGATACGCCTTCCGGTTCATAGGTCACTGATTCGATATCCGCGTACTGTACCGTGTAATCACGCCAGCCGGACGCCTCGACAGTAAACCCATTTTCCTGAAAATGTATCACCATATCCCCTGAAAACAAAACCCAGACGACAAAGACAACGGTCGCCGCGATAAACAGTACGGCGACAAGCGCTCCCTTTTTGGAAGATCGTATTCTCACAACTTCTCCGTTTTGAAGCTGCTTCCGGTAATACAGCCAGGAATAAACGGTCGGCGCCAGTGCCGCTGCAAACACAGCCGCGACAAACAGCCCTGTGCCAGGACCGCTGAACGGAAAAAGCGCGCACAGCAGACATACGAATCCACAGCCCATCCATACCTTTCCTCCAAACCGATGGGTCGCATTCCAGTTGTCATCATTCTCCAGCGCCCATTTCACCTTAATGCCCATGGTCCGGTTCCTCCGGATCTTCGGGAGAGAACTGCCCAGCACGATGAACATCAGCCCGAAACCGACATTCATAATGTAAGGAGCCAGTGTGTAACTCACCTGTCCGCTCTTTACGAGCAGAATAAATGCGCTCCCCGCCATGGATATTACCGGCATGATCCACAGCACCAGCTGCGTGATCTTCTTCTCCTGCGGCTTCTTCCGCCAGTCATAAAATGTAACAAGCAGACAAATCCAGTGAAGGACCAGGCATTGAAGCGGAAGATAATAAATGTGTTCCCCCAGCAGAGCGGCAACAACCTGCGGAAGCAGGATAATAACAGAGGAAAGAAACAGAGATAATTTATTTTCACTTAATATCTTCTTCATGATACATTTCCCTCCTGATCGTAATTTTTGTTTTAAGTATAGCACAGTGCCATATTGATGGCCATAAAAATAAAAGGATACGGACATCATTATAGGATGGGCTTATGAAAAAACAAAAGCACCCGACACTTTCATGCCTGGTGCTCTCTCTCATTCATTATCTGTTTTGTTTATTTCTTCAATAAATTCATTCATCATCTTCATCAACTGACCCGCCTGACTGACGCCCGCCTTATTGCAGGCTTCGGCAAAGGCTTCGACTGTTTCACGCTTCATCTTGTAGCTTTTGGACATCCAGCCTGCCTTTTCCTGATATCGTTTGTTTCTTAATGTTTGTTTACTCGCCATAATCTCGCAACTCCTTTATCACTTTGATTAATTTGGGGATTATATCAACCAATTCTAATATGCTGGCAAAAATCAATAATATACTGGAGTGAATATTCTTAGTGCCAATAAATAAGATTACTGCAAAAACAAAGAACAGATTGTAAAATGTTATCTTTTTCATTGGATTATCTCCCCTTTTTATTTACCCTTGGCTTTCTATGTATCTCCTTAGTATTACACCGCCATATATGAAGGGACAGACTTTAATTTTTGATTTTTAACGAAAAAATCGAATTATAATAAATCGTTTTCACCATAATTTATAGGCGAACCACACGATATTATTATGTTATCATAGGTTCGCCAAAAGGTTCAAATGATAATTACTCCTTATGCCATTCGAGGACATCAATCATTTAGATGCACTTTTTCAGATCTCGCTGTTGTTTCAATTTTCTGCAAAATATCAATAGCTGATGGCACATCCATTTGATTATAGAGAAATGCACTTCTCAAGAGAGCCTCTGGCACCATTGGATCATATTTATCTATTTTAGGCGTTTGGTTTTTCGGAAGTACAACATCCGGATCGTCTAAATTAATACTCAAGTTACGGCACCGAAACAAAAATTCATCAAGAGTAAGCCCACTTGTAATTTGCAGGTAATAGCAGGAACTAGCCACGGCGTATATATCAAGGATTCGTTTTAATCCACAAGAAAAAAGTTTAGCCATTGTCCGTATTTCTCTTGTTCCACACCATGGGCAAATGAAAAAGCTGTTCTCACTGCAGGGTAACACCTTGCTATCGAGTAGTCCGTTTTTTCTTGCGTATTTTCGCGCGTCAGAAAGCAATCTCTGTGCGTTTGGCTGCAAATAAGTATATATTGTATCTTCCTGCAAAACTCTTTTCATCCGTTCAACAATCTTATCATGAATGTCTCCACCAGTCCCCACCCATGCGGGAATCCGATTACTTTTCGTACAAGCAACATAGATGATTTTTCGTTCCTCGTCAATGGAAACAACCCGCCAAGATCGGCCAGCTAAAACAAAAACTTCATCTGCTGCCGGACAATTCGTTAGCGTACCGACTTCCCCATCTTTTGACAACACATGATAGGTTTCTTCATCTTGAAAAACAGCATAAAAGGAGAAATGATTTGTGACTTTTTCCCCTTTTAATCCCACAATCAAACCGCCGTCTTCAATCCGCTGTATGTATTCCTTCTGCAGCATATATCGCAATAGTTCCTGATATTCACTTGCTGAAACTGTATCTCTGAACGCGGGAAGCAGCAAAACCTTTCGGGCAAGTTCTGCCGGAAAAAGTTCTCCATAGGTCATAAGCGTACTCAGCGTTTGATGTGCTAGTAGGCTAAAAGGCTTCTTTTTTTGGACAAATGGTTCCACCCATCGTTCTTCAAGATATAATTGAATAATTGCAATAGAGCGGAGCAAATCCCATGGCAGTACCTCATAAGGATTTTTACATGACGATTCATATAAATTTAGAAACATCATCTGTGACTTTCCTGTTCTCCGCCCAGAACGGCCAAGGCGCTGAACAAAGCTGGAACAGGTGTAAGGCGCACCTACTTGAATCGTAGAATCCAAATCACCGATGTCGATACCCAATTCCAAGGTAAGGGTCGCTGCAGCAACCGTAGGGCCTGCATAATCTCTTAGAGCATGTTCCACTTCTTGACGCAACGAGGCAGAAACACTTCCGTGATGCACATAAAATACATCTCGCTCACCTCGTTGCTTTGCGATATATTTCATGTGTGCAATCACATCTTCTACATTTCCACGGCTGTTTGCAAAAACCAGGCACTTTTTTGTGTGACAGTTGTCATACAAGAATTCATAATATTTTTGGAAATCCTTCTCTGCCTGCTTTTCATCTTCCGCGACAGGAAAGCTCTCTACACACAGTGAAATCGTACGCTTATGACTTGCAATGCCTACTGCTATAGCACCTGCAGAACTCCCCGCAGACAGGTATGCCATAGCAGGCCGGTAATCGTTCAAAGTTGCAGACAACCCGATTCTGCGCGGGCAACATCCAGTCAGTTTTTCAAGCCTTGCAATCAGACACAGTACCTGAAGGCCCCGGTCCTCTCCCATCAGCGCATGAATCTCATCTATGACAATAAAGCGCAGGTCCGAAAATAAGCGGCAAGCATCTCCTGGATGACGCATCAGCAGTGCCTCCAAGGACTCAGGCGTAATCTGCAAAATTCCTTGCGCTATTTGCAGCGCCTTCCTCTTGGTTGACTGCGATACATCCCCATGCCACGGCCACACGGGAATCTGACCATCATCAAGTAGTTCATTCAACCGCTCGAATTGATCATTAATCAATGCTTTTAATGGGCCAATATACATTACCCCAACGGAAGTAGATGGATTTTTCTCCAATATAGTCAGAATTGGAAAAAATGCAGCTTCTGTCTTGCCAGAAGCAGTTCCGGAAGCAACGATAACATGCTTGTTGGTATCCATAATGGCATCGCAAGCTTCTACCTGTACTTCCCGCAATTCCGTCCATCTTTTCCGGTATATATATTTTTGAATAAAGAGAGCATACCGCTCAAATGCACTATTACTCATATGTCAAATTCGGCAAATAGATTTTCTGCCACATCATCAATTTGTTCCGGATCTTTTTCTGCGCTCTTAACCTGAAATTCCTGTGTATGAATCAGCCCCTCGAATGTAACTTCCGGATTTTGGTGAAGGATATTCAGCAATCCCAGGAAATCTCTCGTAACCTCACGCGGAGTCAACAGCTGATCTGCTCCTAAGCGCGTGAGTACCGTGTTCAGAAATACGGTCAATTCGTCCTCTCCAAACTTGCATTCATAATCATAATAGGAGCTATGCAATTGGCAAAGGCGCTCAAGCAACAGATAGATTTCTTCCGACGAAAGCTGGTTCAGTTTAATGACAGGACTTGTGTAATCCACAAATTCCTGAGTACTGAACCGATTATCTGAAAGACGTGAGCGGAGGGCTTCATAACTGAACAAACCTCTGCGTTCATCATAGATAAATTGTGGAGTTCCGCTCATAAACACACCAATATAGCGTGCCTTGCCTTGCATCGTATCATTGAAAATGGTCAAGACTTTTTCAAAGTTGCTGTCTCGGGCTTGCTTATGTGTGATTTTATAGAGATTAACGCCTTCATCAAGAAAAACCAGTAATCCTTTATAACCAGCCTTATAAACAAACAGAGCAAACAG
>DSLMC04103__coassemble_244_pt1 | contig 86314 bp, 77 predicted proteins | sample DSLMC04103__metabat2_low_PE_013 | metagenome-assembled genome bin DSLMC04103 | reverse complement strand
GGATTTTTGTAAAGATGAAACAGAGTTTCCCAATATCCAGATGCCATTCGGAGTATATACAGTTTCCGACCGCGAGCTGTGAGGGAGGACTGTCTAAGACTTGTGGACGGCAGGGAGCAGGATTGAAAAAGGGATGGCTCCCGTGCTTGCACGAAGGAGCACACCTTTTTAATCCTGTAAGGCGCAGCCGAAACCGCAAAGCGGTTTCTCCCTGCCAATCAGAAAACGCCTGTAGTCCGAGTGAGGGCCGAGTCGGGAGGAACTGTATGAAAACAATGGCATCGTCTGTTATATGAGAACTCTGTTGTCACCTTTACAATTCCCCATTTAATCCTCCGCATACCCCGCAAAGGCTTCCTCATATTCCTGCCATTTTTCATACCAGAGCAGGCAGGCTTCGGTATAGCGCTGCTGCAATGTCTCGTATTCTTCCTGCCAGCGGCAGTGGGCCTGTGTCCGGGCGATGAGGATATTCATGGCGTTTGTATGTTGTATGGGCATTTCTATAGCAGTACCGCAGTCCGGCAGCGTTTCCATGTCGGTGGTCTGTTCAGGCGCTCCGGAGATACTTTCCCGGCATCCCGGTAATTTTTCGTCGAACGGTAATGATTCAGCAGTCTTGTCCAGAAACTGCTCTATGGCACTCTGCGTCTTTTTAAGCTGCTCTCCCGCCAGCGTAAGCTGCCAGTCGGCGTAAGACTGCTCCGTGGAAAAGCGGGCGCTCTGCATCCGGGTTTTCTCCGGCACCTCTTTGAGTCCTTCGATCAGCCGGGTATTTTCCACGGCGACAGCTTCCGCGCCGGCCCAGCCGTACTCTTTTTTCTTGCGAAGGTGTTCCACGTAATGTTCGTAGCCGAACGGATACCAGGTGACACCGTCTTCGCTGAAAATGAGCAGAGCATCCGCCACTTCCTTTATAAAATACCGGTCATGGGAGATAAAAAGTATGGTCCCCGTGTAAGACCGGAAAGCGGATTCCAGCGTCTCTTTTGCCGGAATGTCCATGTGATTGGTCGGCTCGTCAAGCACAAGCAGATTCGGGCGGCTCTCCAGAATCTCCGCCAGAACCAGCCGGCTTTTTTCTCCTCCGGAAAGTTCATTGACCTTTTTTCCGGTATCTTCTCCCCGAAACAGATAATGGTCGAGAAGGGTTTTCGCCTCTTTCAGCGTGAGGGAAGGCTGGCAGTCGTGAAAATGTTCCAATACTCTCTTTTCTGAATGAAGCTGCCCGCTGTGCTGGTCAAAGTATCCCGCCTCTATGTTATTTCCCAGTTGCACTTTGCCGGACAGGGGAGGAATCTGCCCGAGTATCGTTTTTAAAAAGGTCGTTTTGCCCGTTCCGTTGGCGCCGATGATACCAATCTTCTGTCCGCGGCGGACGCGCAAGGTGATCTCCGGTACATTTCCTGCCTGCCTGTGATACCCGATACGCAGCTTTTCCGCATCCAGCACCCATTTACTGCCGGGAATCCGGGGCGTGATCGCCTCCGTAAAAATGTGTACATTTTCTCCCGAAGGGCGCTCCACCCGTTCCATCCGCTCCAGCACCTTTTTCTTGGAGCGGGCCATGGCAGCTTTTTTGGGCTTATGCTTAAACCTCCCGATCAGCTCTGTCAGCCTTTTGATCTCTTCCTGCTGCGCCAGATACTTTTTCATCTGTATCTGACGGTTCTTCTCCCGCTGTTTTCTGTACGCGCTGTAATTGCCCGCATACCGGGTCAGCCCGCCTTTTTCCAGCTCATAGACCGTTCCTGCCACGGCGTCCAGAAAATACCGGTCGTGAGAGACGATGACCGCAGCCTTCTCATAGTTCCTGATATAGTCTTCCAGCCACTCCACCGTCTCCACATCGAGATGATTGGTCGGTTCATCAAGCAGCAGGATATCCGGTCTGGAAAGGAGCAGACGGATCATGGCGATCTTTGTCTGCTCGCCTCCGGAAAACTCCCCCAGTTTTTTATTCTTATCCGCCCTGGTGAACCCGAAGGCAGTAAAAATCCTGTCATATTCCTGCTCAAAATCGTACCTCTCTCTGGAATACAGATCATCCGACGGACAGAGAGCCAGTAGCAGTTCTTCCACTGTCCGCTCCTTCTCCTCCTGCGCCACATTCTGTCGCAACATGCCGATGGTCGTATTCCTCGCCAGAAAAATCCCGGCGTCAAACCGCTTGTCATCCCGGTCCAAAGGCAACTCTCCGGCGATCAGCCGAAGAAGCGTCGTTTTACCCGCGCCGTTTTTTCCCACCAGGGCGATCTTCTCATTGCCCCGGATTTCAAAATCTATATGATCAAGAATGGTCTCCCCTTTCAGAGAGACCGTACCGTTTTTTATCTGATATCGCATGATGTTCCCTTTTACTTCCTTGTACATTTGCTGTCAGCATCTGAAGTTATTTCTTCGCACACTTGCTGTCAGCATCTGAAGTTATTTCCTCGCACATTCACTGTCCCGTCCGGTCAGTATCCGAATGCCATGGTCTAACTGGTCAAGGACCAGGTCGAGACATTCCTTTACCGCTTTCGGGCTGCCCGGCAGGTTGACGATGAGCGTCTGATTGCGAATCACGGAAGCTTCCCTTGAGAGCATCGCTCTTCTCGTGATCTGCATGGAACCGGCACGGATCGCCTCGGCGATGCCCGGGGCATTTCTCGTGGCCACAGCGAGGGTCGCCTCCGGCGTGCAGTCTCTCTCGGAAAATCCGGTGCCGCCGGTGGTAAGGATGAGATTTACCTGCCGCTGGTCGGAAAGGCGGATAAGCTGCGCCTTTATCTTTGCCATGTCGTCCGGCAGGAGCAACGTCTCGATCACTTTGTATCCCGCTTTTTTAAGCTCTTCCACGATGACCGGGCCGCTTTTATCTTCCCGCTGCCCGGCAGCTCCCTTATCACTCAAGGTGATGACCGCCGCCGTGAGCGGGCGCGCCGGGTCTTGCGGCAGAAGGGTGACCGCGTCTCCCACCCGGATGTGGCCGGACTTTCTCACCTCGGCAAAGACGCCCTCCCTTGGCATGATGCAATCGCCCATCACCTGATAGATCTGACAATGGCTGTGACATTCCTTGCCGATCTGTGTCATCTCAAGCTCCGCCTCCCCGATACGGAAACGGCTGCCCACCGGCAGGCTGGCAAAGTCGAAGCCCTCCACGATCAGGTTCTCCCCGAAGGCTCCAAAGGCCACATCCGCGCCTTTCTCGCGAAAGGCTTCTATTTTTTCCAGGGAAAGGAGGCTCACCTGCCGGTGCCAGCTGCCGCCGTGGGCGTCGCCCTCGATCCCCCAGTTTACTTTCAGATCTGCTTCCGGCACTTCTGTCTTCTGTGTGCCTCTTTTCTCACTGATACATATCCCTCTGATAATTCCCATTCTCTCTCCCTGTCTTTCCTCATTATTATAAACATTGTATCTTTTTCGTTGCTATCTCCATACTTTTATGCCTGTTTCCGGACTGCCGCATTTTTCCTGCACGCTTCTTTTGCCATTGCCTTTTCTAACAAATATCATCCTCCGATGGACACCATCTTCTTATCCTCGGTGATGGCGTCCCTTCGCTCAAAGCAATGGGCCTGCGGCTTGTCCCAGATGGCCCGGGCCAGCAGACTCTTTAATTCGTTCTTCCTGTCGCTGTTATTCTCTATAGAAAGAGATTTCCCTGTCAGCCGCCCGGCATTCCCGATAGTCTTATTCTCTCTGATCATTCTGTTTTCTTCCCCATCCGGATCACTCCCCCGCAGCGCCTGCCGCAGATCCACGGACGTGCCATAGCACAGACATGGCTTGATCTCGCCCTGGGCGCTCATGCGGATACGGTTGCAGTGGTCGCAGAACTTTCCGTGCATGGCGCTGATGAAGCCGACGCCGCCGGCAAAGCCGGGGATGGAGTAATAGCTGGCCGGCCCGTTGCCGTGTACGGAAAGGTCTTCTGTGAGGTCCGGGTATCTCTCCCGAATCCTGGCGAGCAGCGTCTGATTGGAGACGCCGGTAAATGTACTCCCCGCCCCGATGGGCATGATCTCGATAAAGCGCACATCGACGGAGTGTTCTCCCGCATACAGGAGCATCTGCTCCCAGCCGTTGTCGTTGACCCCCTCCAGCAGCACGGTATTGATCTTCACCTGCAGACCGGCGTCCACCGCCGTCTCTATACTCTCCATCACCTGTAAGAAGGCGTCCTGTCCGGTAATCTTCTCATACAGCGTCCGGTCCATCGTATCCAGGCTGATATTGACGCTTCGCAGCCCGTTATCCATGAGCGCCGGAAGATACTTCTTTAACAGCACGCCGTTGGTGGTGAGCGTCACATCCTCAATGCCGTGAATCTCCCGGAGCATACCGAAAAGCGCCGGCGCTCCTCTCCGCACCAGCGGCTCCCCGCCGGTCACTTTGAGCTTACGGACGCCAAGTTCTGCCGCTGCCGTGCAGACCTTTACGATCTCCTCAAAGGTTAAAAGGTGGGACATCGGAATAATCTCCACGCCTTCCGGCATGCAGTAGCGGCAGCGGAGATTACATTTATCCGTGATGGAAATACGCATATAGTCAATGATTCTGCCGTATTGGTCTTTCATGCCGTCTCTCCTTTTTCATGCCGTCTTTTCCCTGACATGTCTTTTTCTTTTCTATTGCTCTTCGTCATACACTTTTCTCCCCACAGAGCAAATTCGTGAACTATCCTTCGCCGGGCGCGCTGAAGCCGGCAAAATTGCGGCAATCCTATTTCAAAAACCATTTTCAAAACGAAAAATCCCCGCTCTTGCCGCCGGTCTTCATACACAGGTGGATGCTGTGCATTTCCATCCGCTTGTCGACGGCCTTGCACATGTCATAAATGGTCAGGAGAGTCACCTGCACGCCGGTGAGCGCCTCCATCTCCACGCCGGTCTTCCCGGTAGTCTTTACCCGGCAAAAAGCCGTGATCTCATGCCGTTCTTCGTCACTTTCAAAATCGATCTTTACGCTGGTCAGCTGCAGCAGGTGACAGAGGGGGATCAGCTCCGAAGTCTTCTTTGCCCCCATGATACCGGCGATGCGGGCCGTTCCCAACACGTCCCCCTTCGCCATCTGTCCCTCCATCACTTTGTCAAAACATTCCTCACTCATGCGTATGACGCCCTGCGCCACCGCCTCCCGCTCTGTCTCCTTCTTGCCGCTCACATCCACCATCACCGCGTTGCCGTCGGCGTCAAAATGACTGAATTCCATATGTTTTTTATCCTTTCCGATTTTTCACTGCTGCAAAAATCGCTGTTTTTCCAAAAAACGACCGCCAGGACAGTCAGCAGTCCCTGCCTGACCACAAACCGCGGCTGGCCCTGTCACTATTTGCCAAATCCGCAGTTAGGGAATGTACAGACTTCGCAGTTTAGGCACAAGCCGCCCTGTCCCAACGCCGCCAGTTCCTCCGCCGTCACCAGATCGTCCGCCATGAGCCTTGGCAGGATCAGATCAAAGATCGTCCGCCTTGCGTACATAACGCAGCCCGGCAGTCCCACCACAGGAATCCTTCCATTATAATAGCTGAGCAGGAACATGGCTCCCGGCAGCACCGGCGCTCCGTAGGAGACGATATCGGCTCCGGTATTTTTGATGGCAAGAGGCGTCCGGTCATCCGGGTCCACACTCATGCCGCCCGTGCAGACCACCATGTCCGCCCCGTTTTCGATATGGGTGAGGATGGCTTTTGTGATCTTTTCATGGTCGTCATCACAGAGAATCTGTCCGATGACTTCCGTGTCAAATTCCGCCAGCTTTTCACGGATGACCGGTGTAAACGTATCGGTGATCCGGTGGTGGTACACCTCGCTGCCGGTCGTCACGATACCGACCTTTTTTTGCACAAACGGCAGCAGATGAAGAATCGGCTCCGGCGCGCACATTTCTTTCGCCTTTTCCATTTTTTCTTTCTCAATGACCAGAGGGATGATGCGGGTTCCCGCCAGCTTATCGCCCTTATGCACGGCAAAATTACCGTGGCGGGAGGCGATCATCAGCTGTCCCATGCCGTTGATGAGGCGCATCTTGGCGTCGTCCACCTTTAACAGCCCGTCCCTATCGGCAATCAGCTCGATCTTTCCCTCTTTTACCGGTGTCGGATGCATATGCTCCCCTTTGCATATCTCATACAGAATCTGCGCCGCATCGTTTTCATGGAGCATCATATCGTCATTTTCCCAGATATATACATTTTCTTTTCCGACACTTAACAGCACCGGTATGTCTTCCTCACGGATGACGTGTCCCTTGCGAAAGACCGCATCCTTTGTCACGCCTTTTATGATCTGTGTGATGTCGTGGCACAGCACCTGTCCCACCGCGTCTTCTGTCCGTATCAGTTTCATTCTGTTCACTTCCTGTCTGTTATCATTATATTTTATCCGAGACCGCACTCCGCGCCCAAATCCTCGATCAACACATCCATTTCTCCGCCGCAGGCCATCCCGTCTCCGGCCGCCACATCAGCGTCCATATCAAAATGAAAGAGACAGGATCCTCCTGTGCCTGCCAGCTCCGCCGCCCGGTGGATTACTGCATTCTCGCATAAACCGCCGCCGATGGTTCTCCGAATGGTCCCGTCGGCAAAGACCAGCATTTTTGCACCCTCTTTTCTCGGCGTGGAACCCGCCGCCCGGACGATCGTTGCCACCGCCGCCGGTCTTTCGCAGGATGCGATCTCTCCCACGATGGACGGCTCCAGATCCGTCCGGATCACATCATCTTTCCGTTCTGTCCGCTTCACCAGGATCAGCTCCGCCAGAATGGAGACAGCGATCTCCTCCGGCGTCACCGCCCCGATGGAAAGACCGATGGGCGTGTGTACATAATCCAGCTTCTCCTGCGGCACGCCCTGCTCACGGAACAGGGCAAACTGTGCCTGCACTCTTCTTCTGGAACCGATCATGCCAAGATATCCCGGCAGTTCCCGGCCAAGCAGATATTTCAGGCAGTCCCCGTCGCTGCCATGCCCTCTCGTCACAATGACCACATAATCACAGCAGCTGACCCGCACCCGGCGAAGCGCCTCAATAAACGGCGCGCAGATGACCTTCTCTGCCTCCGGAAAACGCTCCCGGCTGGCAAATTCTTCTCTCTCGTCAATGACCCAGGGCGTAAATCCCGTCCGGGCCGCAAAAGAGCAGAGCGCTTTGGAGATATGTCCTCCTCCCAGAATGATCAGCCTCTCTGCCGGTCCTGCCGGCTCACAGATTCGGAGCCCTCCCGCTATTTTCTCCATAACAGGAACCGGGGAAAAATCCGGATCTGTTTCCTTCACAATATATTTCCTGTGGATGACAGCTTCTCCGTCCTGTTTCTTTGTAAAAACCGTCACCAGACCACAGGTCTCTCCCGCACAAAGAAATTCCTGTAATTTCCTGTAAATATCTCGTATCATAGTTGTCCTTCCAAATATGCCAAACGATTCTTTTTCTTTTAGACAGTCCCAAACTCCTGCAGACTATCTTTCGATTTTTACTATACCCTATTACCGGAACAATGGCAATACAACAAAACGGGCGGTTGCTGTTTTTTTCAGCATTGCCGCCCGCTTTTCTGTCATTCGGTTCTTCCCATGTTCATTTTATTCTTTTTTCATTTCCTATTCTGTCCGCATCAGAGAGCATCCCTGCTCCGGAATCTTACCCCTGGATCATCTCTCCCGCCATGGAAAGCATTTCCTGCGGCGTCAGATCCGTGTCAAATCCCTGGATACTGTAGGCAACGCCGTCTTTTTCCCAGGAGACGGACATGGATTGCATTTCTTCTATCTCGTCGGTTCCGAAGGAAACGTAATAGCCGCCCGCTGCCTCCATCGCTTTGTCCTGCGCGGTCTTCTCATAATCTTCCGGGACAAATTTATAGGTTTCCTGATAATAGTTTACGGTCACGCCGTCATAATCTGCCGTTGCATCCGGCGTCCTGTCGTCGGTAACCCGCTCGTCCGCCTGACGCATATAGCAGTTTAAGATCTCTCCGTCGTTGTTTTCATAGGTCACGCCCAGTTCTTTTTCTTTGAACATCTTATTGCCCTCGTCGTCCAGGGCGTTAAAAGCGCTGTTACTGATCTCTTTGTACTGATAGCCGTTGGAAAAGCTTTCTACGGCATCAGTCTCAATGCCCGCCCGTTTTTCCATTTTGTCCAGATCCTTCCAGTCGGTGGAAGTCTTATAATCCGCGCCGTTTGTGCTTGACACATAGCTGCTCACTTTGCCGCCCGCAAAGATTCCGGCCGGTACCAGCAGGCAGACACAGGCTGCCGCTGCGATATATCTCTTAAAATGTATTTTCTTTCTCATCGTTCTTTCCTCCTGTCTTGCCGTGATCTCCATGTCTATTCTCGTCTTTAAAAAATCAGAAACTCCGATCGTCTCCGTCTCTCTCTTTAACCCATTCCGGAACAGACGTCCCATTTTATCCTCTTTCATAAACGATCCTCCCCTCCTGTTCTTCACTGTCGTCGGATAAAAGCTTCTTAAGCCTCTTTCTCGCAAAATGCAGCCGGGATTTCACCGTTCCTTCCAGACATCCGGTGATTTTCGCGATCTCCTGTACGCTGAGCTCATTGTAATAATACAGCACGATCACCAGACGGTGTTTCTCCGAAAGTCTGGAAAGCGCTTCCGTAAGTTCCCCGGAAAATTCTCTGGCAACCGCCTGTTCCAGCGGCTCTTCCATCGTTTTCCCGGAAAATGTGCTCAAAAGATACCGTTCTCTTTCCAGATGCAGCTCCACCTGCTCTTCCGGCATCTCCTTTTTCTGTTTTTTCATCATCCGCCAGCCCGTGCGGACAAGGCAGCGGAGCATCCACGACCGGAATGCGCTCTCGTCCTTAAGCTCCCTGATATGAAAATAGCACTGCACGAATGTCTCCTGCACGATATCCTCGCTGTCCGCCAGATTGTGACAAAGCAGCCATGCCGTCCGCATGGCGGTCTGTTTATAACGCTCGTACATGGCGTCAAAGGCTTCCTCGCTGCCTTCCTTCCATTTCCTTACTAATTCGACGTCCGTCTCCATACTTGCCACCTCCTTGTATCTTATTGACGCGTCTATCTATAAGAGACCGCTGCTCTCCGTCTGGTTCAAAATTTTTTACAATACAAAACAGCCGGCTGCTTTTTTTCAAAAGCCGGCCGGCTGCCTTGCTGTTTTTCTTCCTTATATACATTCCCGTATCACGGCGACGATTCTCTTATGTTCCCTGCACAGGGCGTCCACATCTTCTTCCAGTCCTGCAAGACTTTCCTGCCTTTTCTCCCTGGTTCCCTCCACCACAGGCACGTCAAGCTCGTACAGACGCTTCATGCCAAGGTTGGTGTACACACCTTTCAGCGTATGGGAATGAAAAAACACTGCCGCTGCATCCTTTTGCCGGAAGGCATCCATCAACTGATCGATCTGGTCGTCTTCCACGAAGAGCTCCAGAAGTTCCAGATACAATTCTTCCATGTTCATGCAGCGCGTCAGGGCGTCTTCCACATCACAGTCTTCTTTTTCCAGTATTCCGATTAGCTTGTTCATTCTGTTTTCCCGCCCGCTTTCTTTTTAGATTGCAGTCAAACTGCTTTTTTTCTCAAAGAGTATACCAAAAAATTTTGAACAAACCAAGTCTTTTTGACAAAAAATGACCTCCTTCCTTTCCCAAAAGCCATTTTTGTATCAGAAAATGCACCAAAAAAAGAACAAGCGTGATTGTGATCGATCAATATGATGGATGTTCCAGTATCTTCGTCAAATGTGGGAATACTTCCACACTTCTTTTCAAGATACCGTGCATATAGGCGATGGCAATCCCATAATTGGTGATCGGCACACCCTGATCTTTCGCGCATTTCATCCGGTAGCGGACCTCTCTCTCGTTGAGCATGCAACCGCCGCAGTGGATGACCAGGGCATACGGCGACAGATCTTCCGGAAAACTCTGCCCGGAGCACGTCTCGATTTTGAGATCTTTTCCGGTATGTTTATGAAGCCACGCCGGAATCTTCACCGTTCCGATATCCTCGCACTGCCGGTGATGAGTGCACCCTTCCGCGATGAGGACCGTATCCCCGTCTTTTAACCGGTCGATGGCCGCCACGCCCTCCACGGCGGTATCCAGCAACCCCTTATATCTCGCCATCAAAATAGAGAAGGATGTGAGCAGAACATTCTCCGGCACATCGGCGGACACCCTGTCAAAAGCCTGGCTGTCGGTGATGACTAACGCCGGCTTGCCCGGCAGTTTGGCAAGCACCTCGGAAAGCTCCGTATCCTTCACGCAGATGGCTGCGCCCCCGGCCTCCAGAATATCCCGGATCACCTGCTGCTGTGGCAGGATCAGTCTTCCCTTCGGCGCGGAACTGTCGATGGGGATGACCAGCACCACCAGATCTGCGGGCCCGACCAGATCGCTGACCAACGGTCGCGACTCAGAGGCAGATCTCCCGAACTCAGCGATCTTTTCCTTTAATTCATAGATCCCCTCGCCGCGAAGGGCACTGACGTACACGATCCGGTCTGCGCTCTCTTTCCCATCCGTTTTCGGGACAACGGCCCGATTCGATGTCTCTGTCTCCGGCCGACCGCCCGCAGAAACCGGTTCCACCAGGTCCGCCTTGTTGTAAACGATCAGGTATGGAATCTCTTTTTCCTCAAATATCCCGATCAGTTCCCGGTCACATTCCGCCAGTCCTTCCGTGCCGTCCACCACCAGGACCGCCACGTCCGTGCGGTTTAAAATCTGCTTTGTCCGCTGCACCCGCTTCTCTCCCAGCGCCCCGGCGTCGTCAAAACCCGGCGTATCGATGATCATCACCGGGCCGATCGGCAGAAGTTCCATGGCCTTTCGTACCGGATCAGTGGTCGTCCCCTTCACATCGGAAACCACCGCCATCTCCTGTCCCGTCACCGCGTTGACCAGACTTGATTTTCCTGCGTTTCTTCTTCCAAAAAATCCGATGTGTACCCGCTCACCGGACGGTGTATCATTTAATCCCATTGTATTTGCCCCGCTTTCTCTTTCTTCCATATTGTTGTAATATATTACGGCTTTTCTTTACGGAAATCAGTTTATCACAGCTTAGGACGAGTTACAAGGCGAACGACCGGCGCTTGACATCCTTTTGAAACTTCTCTATAATGTAACCGTAAAATTTGAGTGGACTTTTCCGGATTCAGTCATCTTTTTGCCACACAGTTATCTCGTGATAGCTGCGTGGCTTTTTTTGTTATCCAAATTCGGAAAATATTTACAGAAAGGAGCAAAAATTATGCAAACTGAAAATAAAATGGCTGTCCTGCCCGTTGGAAAACTCATTTGGCAAATGTCAATACCGCCGCTGATCTCCATGTTTCTGCAATATTCCTATAACCTGATAGACAGCGCGTTTGTAGCGCGGCTGAGTGAGAATGCGCTAACGGCGGTTTCTCTGTCATTTCCAATTACAACTCTGATGAATGCAGCATCTATCTGGATCGGCGTTGGTGTAAATGTGCTGATTGCCGGATATCTGGGAAAAAAAGAACAGGACGAAGCAAATACCGTCGTCACACACGGATTGCTGCTGGCCTTTGGAATCGGTGCATTGCTCAATCTCCTGTCGTTATTGATCATGAAGCCCTACTTTCGGGCATTCACCGGCAATGAAGAGATTTATCAGTTGAGTATCGCCTATATGAGCGTATGTTCGTTCATGCAGATTCCCAATATGGTGCACATCGCAATCCAGAAGATGATACAGGCCACCGGAAATATGATTGCTCCCATGTGGTTTCAGGTCGCAGGAGTGGTCGTCAACTTTGTATTCGACCCTATTTTGATTTTTGGTATTGGCATTTTCCCGGCTATGGGAATCCGCGGCGCTGCGGTGGCTACCGTGGCGGGATATGTATTATCTATGATCTTGGCATTTGCCTTGCTGCTTGGGAAAAATCAGAAAGTGCAGATCAAAATCAAAGGCTTTCATCTGCAAAGCCGGACGATCGGCCGCATTTTTGCCTTCGGTCTGCCATCTTTTGTTATGAACGCCCTCAGTTCGTTCATGGTAACATTTGTCAATCTGTTTCTTGTCGCGTATTCCGATACGGCCATTGCCTTCTTCGGTGCGTATTTTAAGGTACAGCAGTTGATCGTTATGACGGTAAACGGCTTGATTCAGGGCTGTTTGCCTGTTATGCGGTTTAACTACGGCGCAGGAAATAAAGAAAGGCTGCGTTTGGCTTTCCGATACGGAACCACTCTGGTCACCGGGATGATGCTGATAGGAACACTGGCAGTCATCCTCTTTCCGGCGCAGATCCTTGGATTGTTTACAGCATCGGAAGCCATGCGTTCCTTTGGAATATCCGCTATGCGGATCATGGCAGCAAGCTATCTGTTTTGCGGTCTTTCTACCATGATCTCCACCTATTTTCAGGCTACGGAAAAAGTGTGGTCAAGCATGGCGATTCAATTATGCAGACAACTGCTTTTCCTTATTCCGGCCTTATGGTGTCTGGACAAATGTTTACGGCTAAACGGAATCTGGCTTGCATTTCCTGTCGCGGAAACCGCAACTTTGCTCGTTGCTCTCGTCATGATGGTCTGGTATCATCGCAAATGAGCACCACCCGTCAAATGGTGATTTGGACTACTACACCTTAACCATTTAAATTCCACTATCATTATCGAACGTTTTATATCGCACGATAATCTATTGATATTTTCGTCCGATTTGTATATAATAACAATATACAAAGCATACCCCAAACAAAGGAGGGATTCATATGATCGTTACTGCAACAGAATTTAAAACCAATCTCGGAAAATATCTGGACATGGCAGCATCCCAGGATATTTTTATTACCAAGAACGGAAAAAGCATTGCCCGCCTCACAAGCCCCGCTGTCAACAAGCTGGCGCTTTTGGACGATCTTGTGGGAATCGTTCCGGAAGATCGGGCAATGGACGAAAATACCATACGGGAGGAGCGGCTGTCCAGACAATGAGAATACTGATTGATACCAATGTCATTCTGGATATTATCCAGAAACGGGAACCATTCTTCGCGGATTCCTATCAGGCTCTTTGCAAGGCCATTAAAACAGATGTGGAATGTCTGATTTCCGCATCCGCCGTCACGGATATTTTCTATATGCTCCGCAAAGCGTTTCACTCCTCACAGAAGGCAAAGGAACGGATCGAACAGCTTTCCCAGATCGTTACCTTTGCGGACGTACAGGGTGTGGATATTCATACCGCACTCATGCGCTCTATGCCGGACTTTGAAGACGCGGTTGTAGATACCGTAGCAAAACGAAGTGGCGCAAGCTATATCCTCACCAGAAATATCAAGGATTTTGCCGGTTCCTGTGTTCCGGCGATCACACCGACAGAATTTTTGAAAAAATAGCAAAAAACTGCATGTGGCAGACACAGATTGTTCATCTGTGTCTGCCACATGCAGTTTTTTATCTTCTATCTGCTTATATAACCGCAGACACGCAGCCCTTCGCGCACCACTTCATGCCATTCTTCTTTGTTTAGCCGAACCATACTGCCATCATCCAGCTCCACCGTAATTTTCCCACGGGAAGCTCTTTCACAAGTCATTCCCTCACAGGAGACGCGGTACATATTCCGGCGGCTGAGCGCGCCGATATCCTCCAGAGTATTAATCATCCGGTAGACCGTAGCAGCGCCGATGCCTGCATCTTCTTTCAATGCCCGGTAGTAGATCTCCTTGCAGCAGGAACAATTCTCCTGCAGGATGATATCTAACAACATCTTTCGCTGCCTGGTAATCCGGCAGCCCTTCTCGCGGAGACGCTTCAGGATGATCTCCTTTTGCATCTCCGTTCGCTCATAGCAATTTTCCGAATTCCACTCTGCGGTTCGTTCTTGCAAAGACAGCTTTTTATCTTGCATTTGCCATGCCTTTCATATGAATATTGAGCGTCTTGCTTTCCTTATACGGTCTTACCAGCAGATAAATGAAACCGATCACAAGCAGAATCGCCACGATCAGACCAATTCCGAATCCGCCGCCGGTTAAGAAGGTTCCGATCTGATAGATGCAGAGGGAAACCACATAAGCAAGACCACACTGGTAACCGATGGCGATGAAGAACCATTTCCAGCTGTTCATCTCTCTCTTGATGGCGCCCATGGCCGCGAAACAAGGCGCGCACAGCAGGTTAAATACCAGGAAGGAGTAAGCAGCTACCGCCGACATGCTGGCAGCAAGCTGTCCCCAGAATTCCGCGCCGTCTTCCGCCACTTCCGCAAATCCGAAGAGGATACCGAAGGTGCCGACTACATTTTCTTTTGCAATCAGTCCGGTAACAGCTGCCACAGCCATCTTCCAGTCGCCCCAGCCAAGCGGCGCGAAAATCGGCGCGATCACATTACCGATAGCGGCTAAGATACTGCTGTCAAGCTGTTCTGCTTCCAGCATGGTAAACTGACCGTCCACCCAGCCGAAGCCCTGTAAGAACCACAAAACGATGGTGGAACAGAGAATAATCGTTCCCGCTTTTTTGATAAAGGAATATCCGCGTTCCCACATACTTCTTAAAATACTTCCCACAGTCGGCAGATGGTACGCCGGCAATTCCATAACGAACGGCGCCGGATCTCCTGCAAACAGTTTCGTCTTCTTTAAGATGATACCAGAGCAAATGATGGCCGCGATACCGACAAAGTACGCGCTCGGAGCCACCCACCATGCGCCGCCGAACAATGCGCCCGAAATCAGAGCGATGATCGGGAGTTTTGCGCTGCAAGGAATAAATGTGGTTGTCATGATCGTCATCTTACGGTCTCTGTCATTTTCAATGGTACGGGACGCCATGATACCAGGCACGCCGCAGCCGCTTCCGATGAGCATCGGAATGAAAGATTTTCCGGAAAGACCAAATTTACGGAAAATCCGGTCCATGATAAAAGCAACACGGGCCATGTAACCGCAGCCTTCCAGGAATGCTAAGAAAAGGAACAGTACCAGCATCTGCGGTACAAAACCAAGAACAGCACCCACACCGGCCACGATACCGTCCAGGATCAGGCTTTGCAGCCAGCCGGCACAGCCGATAGCGGTAAGTCCTCCCTCAATGATTGCCGGGATACTCGGCACAAAAATGGATTCGATACCAAAAAGATGCCATCCATCCGCAAAAACACCGTCATTGACCCAGTCCGTAGCCCAAGTTCCCACTGTTGTCACCGATACGTAATATACGATTACCATCACTACCGCAAAAATCGGCAGCGCCAGAAAACGATTTGTGACAATTTTGTCGATTTTGTCAGAAGTTGTCAGCTTCTCTCCTTTTGCCTTTGTGACACAGTCACTGATAATAGAAGAAATATATGTATACCTCTCATTGGTAATGATACTCTCCGTATCATCGTCGAAAGTTTCTTCCAGTTTTTTAATTTGTGCGGAAACATCCGGCACGGTGGAAAGCTGCGCGCCGATCTTATCATCTCTTTCCAGAAGCTTAATGGCAAAAAACCTCTTCTGTTCTTCCGGAACTTCGCTGCCAAGTAAAGAAGACACATCTTCGATGACGTTCTCCACTTCCGAGCTAAAGCTGTGTACCGGTTTTGCCGTCTGTTTTTTCTGCGCCAGAACGACAGCTTTTTCCGCCAGCTTTTTCACTCCGGTTCCCTTCAGGGCGGAAATCTCCACTACCTCACAGCCCAGCTTTTCCGCCAGTTTGGAGATACGGATGGTGTCTCCGCTTTTTTCCAGGATATCTATCATATTCACTGCCATGATCACCGGAATCCCCAGTTCCATAAGCTGTGTGGAGAGATAAAGATTACGCTCGATATTGGTACCATCAATGATGTTGATGATAGCGTCCGGCCGCTCTCCGATGAGATAATTCCGGGCGACCACTTCTTCCAGTGTGTATGGAGAAAGCGAGTAGATTCCCGGCAAATCCATGATCATGACATCTTTATGTCCTTTTAATTTTCCTTCTTTTTTCTCTACCGTCACGCCCGGCCAGTTTCCTACAAACTGGTTGGCGCCGGTCAGAGCATTAAACAGGGTCGTTTTTCCGCAGTTCGGATTCCCCGCCAAAGCAATTTTTACTGACATTTTTTTGCTCCTTTTCTCTGTGAAATATTGTTCTGATTCAATCATTGCTCTTGCTCAATCATTTCTGCAATGATTCTTCCTTCACTATGAGCTTTTTTGTTTGTTTTTTCTATTTATGTATTGTGATAACTATTTTTGATTAGTATTAACTAATCGCTGTGTCAAAAAAATAATCTGCGAACAGGCGCAGCAAAACAGGATTTTACACAAGAATCATCTCAGCGTCTGCTTTTCGCAAAGATAATTCATAGCCCCGGACCGTCACCTCCATCGGATCGCCGAGAGGAGCCACCTTACGCACATAAATATCCACGCCCTTGGTGATTCCCATATCCATGATCCGACGTCGCACCGGACCGTCTCCTGTCAACTTTTTTACCCGAACGGTCTGCCCGATCTTGACATCACGCAGCGTTCTGCTTCCTACATTCTTTTCCATACATCCAGTCTCCCATTTTCTGTATACTAGTTTTTCCGCCTTGCCAGGCTATGTTTTGCAACAGATCCGTCAACCGCGTCCTTTCGGCCGACTGCATATTTCACTCATCCGTCAGACCATAATCTTTCTGGCCATCTCCTTCCCAATAGCAATCCGGGAATCCTTAACATTGACGATGACATTTCCTCCCGCTTCCGAGAGAAGCGTAACGGTTCCTCCTGTCACAAATCCAAGATTCTCTAAAAATCGGCGGGTCTCTTCTTTCCCACCCACGCGCTTGATTTTAACCGGTTTGCCGACATCGGCCATAGTCAACGGCATCATCCTATCCTCCTCTTCTTTTTTATACTACTTCCTGTGCCCAATTCTGCTCCCGGTCCTCCGCAAAAAAAATTGCGGAGCATTTTTTTACAGGAATACCATCCCTCATCATAACAAAAACTCCCGGGAGCGACGAAACATGCAGACACATAAATAGAAAATGATTTTCATTACATCGGTTAGTATATACTAATCGATATAAGTTGTCAATAACGCAAATGAGAAAATTTTATCAATAACTATCCTTATGCTAAAACAGTTCGCATACTTATTTTAAACGGGCAATTTTTTCCTAACTCTGCGCCATCTGTTTTCCTAACTCTTTTAATTCATCGAGCGCACCGTCATCCGGCATCTCCTGACAGATAAAACCTTCTCCGCCAATGAGTTCCGCCCCCGCGCTACTCATCCTGTCTTCCCAGTCCCGCATCCACTGGCCGTCACCCCAGCCATAAGAACCAAATAAAAGAATCTTCTTTCCGGAGGCAAAACCTTCCACTTCCCCGACAAAAGGCTCCATCTCCATCTCTTCCAGAACCTCGGCTCCCATGGCCGGGCATCCAAGTGCGAAAGCCTTCGCCTTTTTCAGTTCTTCCACGGAAGCGCTTCCCACTTCCACAACTTCCGCCTCTTTTCCGGTTTCCCGCACTCCGTCGCCGATCGCTTCCGCCATTGCCTGCGTATTTCCTGTCTGTGACCAGTAAACAATATACAACTTTTCCATGTTTTCTCCTTTCCTGACGCATTTACCGCATCAATAATGGCAGATTGAAAAATTCTCTTTCAAACTTTCATCCTCCTGCCAGTTGAATCACTTCCTGAATCTCCATGCCATCAAAGATAGCGCGAATCAGACGTTCCCTCGCCAGTTCAAACTTCTGAAACAGATGCATTTTCGCCGCAGGATTGGCATAAACCTGCCAGTATCCCGTACACAGATAATTCCGGCCTTTGTTGTCCATATAACCCTTCACATCCTCCGCCGGATAGCCCAGAAGTAAGCCCAGTTCGTGCGGGAACTCTCCCGTCCCGCCGCTGTAAGCACGGTATTTCTTCTTTACAACGTGAATCAACTCATAAAAGCCCTTTCCCTCATAACCAAGGACACAAAGCAGTTTCTTTACTTCCCCGGACTCCAGATATTCCTTCAAAGGCCGCTCATGATAGACAAGCAGAGTTGTCTTGCGGTTCATCCTCGCCAGGCGCACGCAGAAAAGATTCGTTCCCTGCAGAATTTTTCTGGCATCCGCTTCATTTTCGTCGGCGATGATCAAAAGATTGGAAACCTTTAAACCCGCGATCATCGGGGCGCACTGAAGGAGAAGCTGGACTTCCAACGAATCCCGGTCCATTTTCTGTACAATCTTTAATGTCTCTGTGTTCATATGTTTTCCTCCTGGTTAGGTATTTCTAACTCGCATTTAATATACCTAACCAAAAGGAATTCGTCAATACCTGCTCCTGAGAGTTTTTTTCAGGAAGAGGACATAGCATTACTTTTCAAAAACCGCTGGCTGCCGGTGGGCGGAAATCGCGATGGCAAGGGTGGCGTTGCTATTTATAAATAAGCGGAGTTATTTTATTCAACCAAATAGCGAGTACCAGCGTTATGATTTCCGCAACAAGCGGCGCGATCCAAATCGCATTTACACCAAAGAGCATAGGGATAACAAAAATAGCAAGTGCTTTTACCACAATCCCTCTGCTGATAGCTATCATGTCAGCCGTTTCCGTCCTCTTTGTAGAAAAAAGGTAGGCTGTATAAATTAAATTGATCGCCATAGGAATAAATGACAGGCTAAATAACGGCAAGGCAGCCGAAGCAGTCTGCACAAATTCCGCGTCCTGATTAAAAATCCGAATGACAGGCGTATCAAACACGAACAAAACGCCGTAGATAAAAACCGACAAAATGCTGTTGATTATAATTCCGCAACGAAAATACCAGCCTATTTCTTCTGTATCCTGTTTTCCATAGCAATGCCCCCAAAGAGGCTGCAATCCCTGTGCCACACCAGAAAGGACAGCGTTGGCAAGCGAATAGATAAAACTTAAAACGCTGAAAGTTGATACTCCAATATCTCCAATCAGGCGCGCTAACATAAGATTATAGCAGAATGCAGTCACAGGAGTTGTCTGTTGCGTAATCGCTTCCGGCACACCGCGCTTACAGATTTTTTTAATCAACGAAAAATCCATCTTGAATGGTCGAATACGGAGTTCTCCCCTTTTCTTTGCAAAGTGGGAAAGCAGAACCATCGTTTCTCACAAAAACAGAAAGACAGGTACTCATAAGCATGGGAACAGAAAATGCAGAATAATAGAACAAATAATCTGCAGACATTTCCCGCATTTCCCTGCTTAATTCCCTTGCGCCGCCCATCGGGAACATTGCCGCAATTGCGACGACAAAAGTAATAAATGGGACACCGATATTAACAGCGCCTAATGCCGCCGCCCCAACGCCTTGACCTACAAAAATGCCATCGACGACATTGTAAAGATAGGTTACAAACAATCCACCCATCGCAGGGAAAATGTAACCAAATAAAGATTTTGTTTTTGCACTCATAAAGACACCTCCACAACATAAAAGAAAGTGGGATAAAGCCCAAATAGACTTATCCCACTTCAACAATCTTATTTGATTGCAAGTCCTCTGACAAGCAATTTTATTGTAACATGGACAGATGGCAAAGTCAATGAAATCAACACCAAAACTGCATAAACATTTATATCCCTCTCATCACTCTGATACCCTGTAATGCCCCACAATATCATCTCTTTTTTCGAGAATATCCTGCTCATATGCTCTTTGCCACGGACTGTTGTGATGAATCACATATGGCACGCCGTTTTCATTTCTCCGGTCTGAAACAATCCCGATGTGTTTCTGAAATATCACGATGTCCCCGCCCTGCCATTCTTCAATCTCAGAAAGATCCGTGGTGAGACTGACCGCCGTGTGAGAAAAATAGACCTTCAGATTCTGCACGCGTCTGAAATCAATATTGATATCCGGCTCATCCATATCGTAGTCCTCCGGATTGGCTTTGATATCATCCTGTATCAACGTCATCAGGTCGTACCCGGCGCTTTTCAGCGCATTTGCCACCACATCCGTGCACACACCGTATCCGTCATCCGGATAACCGGTCTGATAATACCGGCTTTTATACGCCGGTCTGGTAGAAATGTACTCCAACGCTCCCTGCAGGATATCTGTCTCATCGTCGATGCCGTCGCCATCCCGGTCTGACGCACTGTGTATCTGCCCGATCGTTCCGCCATATTGATCCGGCAATCGCTTCGGGGAGGTATGCTGGTAACGAAAAAAAAGAAAGCCGCCAACGCATAGAACGACAAGGATACCGATAACCGAAAGGATTTTTGCTTTATTTTTCACTGTAGTCTCCTTTCCAACTGTTGACAAAAATTCCTGGTTCACACGTTCCAATTATATGAACTATACCTTATCTTAAGAATAATCGCAACGACACCTCTTTATTCTCCATGACGTTTTCTTTTGGGGTAGGGAACAGCATCCTAACATTCTCATGACGCCTGCGCTCCCAGTCGTCGCCGACCTTTCCCGCTGTGTTTTTCTACCTGGATAGTATGCCGCGTATCAAAGTATATCAGATGAATAAAGCTCCGCCTTTTTTCTGAGAAGAATTGCCCCATCGCCTCACATATACTTCTGATTAAATTCCTCTCTCGGGATCGGACGGCTGTAATAGTAGCCCTGTCCCAGATCACAGCCCATATCGCGGCAGAGCGCTTCGTTTTCCGCTGTCTCCACGCCTTCCACCACAGTGGAAATGTGGAGCTTTCCTGTAAGCTGCACGATCAGCTCCATGATGATGCGGGAGCGCACATTTTCCGCGTCGCTCACTTCCAGAAGGAAGCCCCGGTCTAATTTCAGCTCGTCGATATGCAGGTTGCCAAGGATGTTCAGGGAAGAATAACCGCTGCCAAAATCATCCATGGAAATGCGGAATCCCTGTTTTTGCAGTAAGGACATTTTCTGATTCAGCTCATCCACGTTGTCCGCCGCCAGTCCTTCCAGAATCTCCAGCGTGATGAGACTGCCCGGTATGTCGTATTTTCTGATGAGATTCGTCATCGTCTCGATGTAATCATTCTCATAAAAGAGCAGCTTCGACTGGTTGACAGAGATACCGACCGGTTCCTTTCCGGCGTCGATCCACTCCCGGATCTGTCGGCAGGCACACTCTACCATGTAAAGATCCAGTTTCGTGCAGAAGCCGTTTTTCTCAAACAGCGAAATAAATTCATCCGGATAGATCATGGATCCATCCTCTTTGACCCAGCGCACCAGCGCCTCCGCTCCTTTGAGTTTTCCGGTCGACAGGTCCACTTTCGGCTGCAGGTAAAACTTGAACTCGCCGTCTTTTAACGCCTGGTGCATGTGGCTCTCCACATAGTTTTCTGTCTTTTCCTTTTCATGAAGTTTGGAATCATAAAACCAGACGTTATTCTGATAAGAACCTTTGGCGGTGGTAAGGGCAAACATGACATGAGTCATCAGCGGCGTCACGTCCTTATTTCCTTCCTCGTTGATGGCAACTCCGCTGTAGAGAAGAATCCGGTAATTGTTATGATGATGGCTGGAAATCTTCACAATAGCATCCATGATATCCTGAAGGCGCTCGAGAATCTTTTCCCGGTCTGTTTCCAGCAGACAGAGATAAAACAGATCCGCCCGGTCGCGGGCAAAAAACTCTCCCTCTTTCATTCCCTGCTCCAGCACTTCCTTAATCTCAATGAGCAGACGGTCTCCGTATTCTCTGCCAAAAATTTCGTTGATAAATTTAAACTGATGGATATTTAATGCCACCACGGAAAAGTCGCCGACATTTTCCAGGAGCTTTCCCACTTCCTCCCGAAAATAGAACAGATTTTTCGCGCCGGTCAATGCATCATGATACGCCTGCCGCCAAAGCTCTTTATTATTTCTCTGCACCAGTCGCAGGCCGTAAGCAAAGAGGAAAAAGATAATGAAAAGTACGACGAGAATCGCTGCTCCCATAATTACAAGAACCGGAAACACATACGGATTGCTTTCCTGAAGAGTATTGACACACATCAGATACCAGCCGTTCATACCGACCGGGTCCAGAATGACCTGATACCGTTCTCCCTCGTAGACAAAAGAAGAAAAAATCTTCTTCTGATCCCTCATCTCTTCTTTCAGATGAACAACTTCATCTTCATCGAAATAAGGACCGTCAAAAATATTTTCAATTTCTTCTTTTACCACCGTATTGGATGAACGCACTAAAAAATTGCCCTCTGTCCCGACCATGTGCAGGTATCCGTTTCCTCCCAGCACCGTGTTGCCGCTCAAAATGTCCGAGAAAATCTCTATCTGGTCGCTGGCCATCAGCGCACCCACAAGCGTTCCATCCACATAGACCGGAACTGCGTAGGCAAACACTCTGCCTTCCACCGCATCGCTCTGAAACAGTCGGGATACGGATTTTTCTCCGGCAAACGCCTTCTCAATGACCGGATGCACCACCTCATTTAATTCATGATAATCCATGTCCGCACTGACGCCGATGCCCAGCGTGGATACCACTCCGCTGCCATCTTTATAGAAAAACGCCATGGTGCGGAAATTGTTCTGTTTATTGGAGGTATCAAGGCGCTCGGCAAAGGCCTCTCTGTCTTCCAGAAGGTCGATGGTAAAAAAACTTGCCAGCGTGTCAAGACTCTGGAAATCCGCTTCCACCTGTTTGTAAATCCTGTTCTTGTACTCCTGCGTCTCCACACTCATCTGCTGTCTGGCCGAATTCTGCATCGTCCGCATCAGGGAAAAGATCAGAAATACACCGATGGCAATGAGGATAAGGACAATACCCAGAATCAACCGCAGCATTCTTCTCATCTGTAACCGTGTCATTTTTTCATTCATACTCATCGCTCTCCTTATCCTGTAAGCTCTCTTTCGTCTCCTTATGTGTCTATTATACACGAAGTCAGAATAATTTGTATGAATAAACTGCATTTCTGACTGGTAAAATCTTCTTTTTCTGTCTTTACTCTGTTTCAAAGAAAAAAATATGCAGGAAATACTCTGTATCACCTGCAATTAGAATCCTGAGATTTCCATCCGGAACATAAGTACCACGTAAAGCACCGGCTGATGGAGAAGATAAAAAAGCAGACTGTGCCGTCCCAAAAAGCCCAAAAGCGGAAGACGTTTTTTCCGTAAAAACTGTTTCACACGTTCCCCATGTGAAACATACTCTATTCGTTCTTTTTGCATAAAATGTTCCCCGGACTGTCTTCCCGGAAGCGTCCCGTCTGGCTCCGAATGGAGAACAAAGCGCCCGAGAAAACAGCCGCAGAGGAATAAAAAGATCCATGGGAGAAAAGAAAAATAATCCGTAGAATAAAAATCTGCCGGAGGAAACCCGAAGAAAGCAGTGCCAAGATTCTGGTACAGGCCTTCCGGCAGTTTCATAAACTGCCACCCCTCAAAACCTGCGAATCCACTGTTTACATTTCTTGTAAGCACAAAAAGAAATGCGCTGATCAAAAATCCCGGCAGAGGGCGGCAGCGGGACAAAAGAGGCGAGCATACCGTCGCCACAAAAGAGGCCGTGCCGAGAAAGGTGAGCACACCGAAAACAACCCGGTCTTCCGGCAAAACAAGGCAGGTGACCGCCGTCACCAGCAGCCCCGCCCCGAAAACGATACCGGCGCGGCGGTATTTTTTCCGCCCCAGACACTGGCAGAAGCCGGACAGCAGGATAAACGTCCAGCAAATGCTCTGCTGCCATACATAGCCGACGGTACTCCGGTACCACGGCACGTCCACTCCGAACATATACACGAGGTCCCACATGCCGTGGTAGAGTACCATGCTGATGAACACCAGCCCCCGAAGTTCATCCAGGGCATGATACCGTACATTTTTTTCTGCCATTGCGTCCTTCCTTTCTTTCTGTCAGATATGAAATAACTATTGACTCCTCCGTATCCACTTCGATCATGCAGTCATCTACCTGTTCCGGCAAAACACAACGACATGATTTATCTGGCGGTCGCCCGTTTCGTTTTTCTTACTTTCTGATGAAAGGCATCCTTCCATAAAGACGGATGGAAGAGAATGAGCAGCGGGAACAATTCCAGCCTGCCCGCCAGCATATCAAACATCAGGACCACTTTGGACAGGTCGGATAAATGCGCGAAATTTTCCATCGGTCCGACCAGAGCAAGTCCCGGTCCCACGTTGTTGATAGCAGTCGCCACCGCCGTAAAGGTCGTCACCAGATCTTTGCCCTCCAGAGAAACGAGGAAGACAGAGAGCACGAACAGAATCATAAAAGTGATAAAGTAAACGTTTGTGGAACGGACCACCTCATGTTCCACCGGCTTGCCGTCTACCTTGATCTTCTTGATGCTCTTCGGATGGATATAGGAGTTCAGCTCCTTTTTCACCGTCTTGATGAGCAGCACGAAACGGGACACCTTGATACCGCCTCCGGTACTGCCGGCACAGGCGCCGATGAACATGAGAAGCACCAGTATTGTCTGGCAGCTCCCCGACCAGTAATTAAAGTCAACCGTGGCAAAACCCGTGGTGGTGATGATGGATGCCACCTGAAATGCCGCGTGTTTTAACGCCTCGGCAAATCCCATGGCCGTGTTGCACAGCGACCAGGTGATGAAGGCTGTCGCCGCCGCAATGACGAGGAAATAATATCGCACTTCCTCGATCTCCACCGCCTTTTTAAACTTCCGGAACAGGATCAGGTAATAGGCGTTAAAATTGACGCCGAACAATATCATAAATATGGTGATGACCCATTGGAGATACGAAGAATACCCCGCGATGCTGTCGCTCTTGATAGCAAAACCTCCCGTTCCCGCCGTTCCGAAGGTGATGGTCAGCGCGTCGTAAAGCGGCATATGCCCGATCAGAAGCAGAATGATCTGTACCAATGTCAGTCCAATGTAGATAATATATAAAATTCTCGCCGTATATTTGATCTTCGGCACCAGTTTGCCGACGGACGGTCCCGGACTCTCCGCCCGCATCAGATTAATGTGGGAACCGCCACTTAAAGGAATGACCGCCAGCAGGAAGACCAGAACGCCCATGCCGCCGATCCAGTGGGTAAAACACCGCCAGAAGTTGACCGAGCGGGACACCGCCTCCACATCGGTCAGGATGCTGGAGCCGGTGGTCGTAAAACCGGAGATCGTCTCAAACATGGCGTCCACAAAAGTCGGCGCCGTTCCGGTCAGATAAAATGGCAGACTGCCGAAAATACTCATGATGATCCAGCTTAACGCCGTCGCCACACAGCCTTCTTTTAAATAAAAAACGTGGCTTTTTGGCTTGCGGATGGTCGCCAGCGTTCCGAGAAAAAAGCAGAGCGCCGCCACCCCGAGGATGACAAATCCTTCTTTCTCTCTGTAGATTACTGCCACAATGCATGGCAGCAGCATCAAAATGCCCTCGATCCGGAGGACCTGTCCTAAAATGTATCGAATCATTGCATTATTCATGACGTTCCTCCGCTAAAGTAAAATATCCCGGATATCCTCGAATCCTGTGTTTGTGGTGACGATCATTACGGAATCTCCCTCCCGGATGCAGTCCTGCCCGCTCGGAATCAGAATCTTTCCCTCCCGGAAAATACAGGCAACCAGCAGATTCTTCTTTAAAGAAAGATCCATGAGCGGCACATCGGTCACTGCCGACGGCGCATCCACCCGGAACTCGATGGCCTCCACCTGAGAATCATACATGTGATACAGCGTCTCAATATTGCTGTCCATGGAATTCTTTCTGGCACGTACGTAGGCGATAATCGCTTCCGCGGTAATATATCTCGGATAGATCACGCTTCCCAGGTCAAGCCGGTTGATGACATCTTTAAAGGTGATACGGTTGATCTTTGTGATCACTTTAGCATGAGACACCTGTCTTGCGTGAAGGGTCAGCAGGATATTCTCCTCGTCAATTCCCGTCAGCGGCACGAACGATTCCACCCAGGAAAGGCCTTCTTCTTCCAGAAGCTCCTGGTCCGTACCGTCTCCGTTGATGATGACCGCCTCCGGCAAAAGGATGCTCAGTTCCTCGCAGCGCTCTTTATCCTGCTCAATGATCTTCACGGAAAGTCCCATCGGGATCAGCTGCTTTGCCAGATAAAACGCCGCCTTGCCGCCGCCGATAATCAGGGTGTTTGCCACCCGGGTCGTCTGGAAACCAATCTGTTTTAAGAATGGCTTCGTCATCTTTCTCGGCGCCACAAAGGAAAGGATATCCCCTTTCTGTATCTGAAAATCACCGTCCGGGATATAGACATCCTCGCCGCGCTCCACCGCGCAGACGAGAACTTCTTTTGCCAGCTTCTCCCCCATCTGGGCAATAGTCATGCCGTCGAGCACGTTGTTGTCCGGCACGGCAAACTTAATAAGCTCTGCCTGTCCGCGGGCAAAAGGATGCGTCTCCAGCGCCGACGGGAGAAACAGGATACGCGCCGCCTCCCTGGCGGCCTCCAGTTCCGGGTTGATGATCATGGTCAGTCCCAGTTTTTCCCGCAGGTATGCCGCCTCCTGGCTGTAATCCGGCGTACGGACCCTCGCGATGGTCGCACAATCACCGACCTGTTTTGCCACCGTACAGCACAGCAGGTTCAATTCATCGGATTCTGTCACAGCGATAAACAGATCAGCTTTTTCAATCCCGGCCTCCATCTGCACACTGAAACTGGCGCCATTCCCCGCCAGTCCCATAATGTCATAATAATTGGCGATTTCCTGTATTTTCCCGGCATTTTTATCGACAATCGTGATATCGTGCCCCTCTTTGGATAATTGCTCCACCAAAGTTACGCCGACTTTACCACAGCCGACGATGATAATCTTCAGTCCTCTCTTCACAGAAGTTTTCTTCCCAAACATTCTGCAATCCTCCTGTATTTCTTTCATACTTTCGCAAGAAGTATAGCACAAATTTCGTCATACAGACAGCTTTGTTTAAAATTTATCTTTTCCGGCGCCATATCTGTCAGTTTTGCGGAAAAACCATCTGGGCAAGATACTGTTCCTGAAACAGCGGATTTTGCGCCAGCACAATTTCTTTCACGCTTTCTGCCACCGTCTGAAATCTCCCGGCAAGGGATGGGTTTCCGGCGAAAAGCACCGCTCCTGCCAGCGAACTGTTCCCGACAGCTCTGACCTTTGGAACAAGCGCTTCCGGAAGCAGTCCGATCCCCGCCGCCTTTCGGATATTCACTTTCTGCCCGAATCCCCCGGCGAGATAGACATGACTGATCTCTTCGTATCCTGTACCGTATTCCCGAAGCAGCACTTCTATCCCTGCCCGGATAGCCGCTTTGGCAAGCTGCACTTCCCGGACATCCCCGATGGTAAAGGTCACAGATGGCGCAATCTCATATCCATTTTTCAGAAAATTTTCTTCCGGTCTTCCGTCCGCACCGATGAATCCTTCTTTTAACAGCTCATACATGATCTCAATCACGCCGGAACCGCAAAGGCCTGCGGGAGCGCCGCCTCCGATCGTCTTTATATGCGGCCGTCCACAGATGATATTTACCGAAGAGACCGCCCCGGCGATTCCTGCCATACCGCAGCTGATATTTCCGCCTTCCAATGCCGGCCCCGCCGCCGTGGACGAAGCGAGCATCTTATCGCAGTTGCCGAGGACCATTTCTCCGTTGGTGCCCAGATCTACCAGAAGATTGATATCCCTGTTTTCGTCCATACCACAGGCGATGACGCCGCTCACCACATCCGCGCCGACAAAGGCGCTGACTCCCGGAAGAATCGTCATATTTCCCGACGGATGCAAAGAAAGATCGACCGGCGTGTACGGAGCCACACCGAGGGTCCGGCAGGAATAGCCGAGAAGCAGATGCTCCATCGTCGTATTTCCTGAAATGACAAGAGGGGTATCCGGCGAGACGCCAAGACCGTCCATGAGAGACCGGATATCTTCTCTGATACATTGCCGGAGCTGCTCTCCTTTTCCTTCCACCGAAGCCTTGATGCGGGACAATACATCCGCGCCAAATGTGCGCTGATGGTTGACGGAGGTGACTGTTTTTGTTACCTGACCGGTCGCCGTTTCCACCAAAGACGCCGCCAGCGTCGTTGTGCCAATATCCATGGCAACAACCCTTCCGCCTTCCGAAGTTTCCGTACCCTGACAGGAAATGTCCGGCTTCCTCACATTTTTTGCAGATGCTCCCTTTCCGTCCTTCCCGTAAAACGCGCTCTCCGCCGCCATGGAACTCTCATCCATCCTCTTTTCCACAGTGATCTCCGCATCCAGTTCCTCTTCTCCCCGGTTCTTTACCTGACACGCCAGCCTCCATCCGGCATCCAGCTCTTCTTTTGTAAAAAAAGTCTGCTCTGTCTCTGTCGGGACAGGCGGATCACTCAGAAACTGTACCCGGCATTTTCCACAGGTGCCGTTTCCCCCGCAAAAAGCCGGCAGAAAAGCGCCTTCCCGCTGCATGACATCCAGAAGCGTCTCGTCTTTTTTTATGATAAAATGTCTTACATCCATTTTCGTATTCTCCAATTTTTGTCACAACACTGCATCCTTTTTCACTTCGCTATCTTACCATGCTTTATTTTGAAAGAAAAGAGACAAAAGCAAAATCAGGGAACCCTGTCGGTTCCCTGATCGTCATAGTACGCTTATCAGTTATGTCATTTCAGCCATATCATTGATATCCGTTATATCAGTCATCCCAGTCGCGATCATCATCGTCATCGTCATGTCTGTCATCCCAGTCGTCATCATCGTCATGCCTGTCATCCCAGTCGTCATCATCGTCATGCCTGTCATCCCAGTCATCATCATAGCGGTCGTCATGGTCATCGTAACGGTCATCCCAGTCATCGTCATAACGGTTATCTCCGCCAGCTGCAGGATAATTTACATAACTTCCTCCATTCTGATCATCATGCCATTCCCAGTCATCATCCCAGTCATCGTCCCAGTCATCATGACCCCAGTCGTCGTCATCGCCCCAGTCGTCATAATCTCTGTCCCAGTCGAACTTATCTTCCAGATAATCTTCCACTTCATCCAGATAATCTTCTACGCGGTCGATGGCATCATCCATCCGCTCTGCGGTCCGTCCCCAGCGGTCATCCCAGCGATCGTTGAGTCTGTCGAGCTTATGATCGATGGCATTCAGCTGACCAATGTAAGAATAATACTGTGTTCTGCGCTGACCGGCCGATACATTCCAGTTCGCTGCCTTTGCCGCTTTAAAGATCTTTTTGATCTGTTTTCTGTACTTGTTGAGTTTCTTCTCGTCGGAATTCTTTCCCTTGGAAGTGTTCCACTTCTTTGCAGCCTTCGCTGTGCCTTTTACCTTGATCTTCATGGTCGCTTTCAGGCTGGTTCCCTTAATCTCCACGGTAATCTTCGCCGTGCCTGCCTTGCGCGCCATGATTCTGGTGTCATCGCCTCTTTTGCGAAGAACCTTTGCCACAGATGGCTTGCTGCTCTTCCAGACGATATTGCTGTCTCTGACGTAATCGTCATCAAATGCTCCATCCGCATCCAGTTCCACGGTTCTTCCCACCCATGCGGTCCTGGAACCGTCGATGTAAATGCTTCTTGACGCTGCCTTCGTATCCACATTCGCAGCCAGCATTACCGCTGCTGCCGCCGCAAGAGTGAGCGCGCCTGCCAATACTTTTTTCCTCATAAATTTTTCCTCCCACTGATTTCGGTTTTGTGCTGCGGTTGCCCGGTTACATACAGATCTCTCATACTCTCTTTACTTCATTTTTTCTCCTGACGCATTTACCGCGTCAATAATGGTAGATTTGAAAGTTCACTTTCAAATTTATTTCAATCCTGCTACTTTCCCTGTCGACGCCGGACCCGTCGGTCCGGCATCAGAAAAACTGCATTTTTGAATCATATTGACTGCGACATCAGTCATTCTAATCATCATACCTGTCATCATCATATCTGTCGTCATAGAAATCATCATTCCAGTCAAACCTGTGATCCAGGTAGTCCTCTACTATCTCCATGTAATTCTCCACACTGTCCACTGCTCTCTCCATAGAACGCGCGGTGCTTCCCCAACGGTCATCCCAGCGATTACTGATCACATCGATCTTAAGGTCGATTGCATTTAACCTTCTTTCAAAGTTCTGACGCACTGCTCTGCGTTCTGCCGGAGTTGCCGGTACAGCTGTCGCTGCCATCTGCTTTCTCAGTTTTTTGATTTTTTTCCGGTATTTTTTCAGTTTCTTTCTGTCAGAATCCGCTACGCTGGAAGTGGAGGTTGCTTTCTTTACTGTGATCGTTTTTGTCGTCTTGATGTTTGTTCCGTTGATCTTTACAACAACTTTTGCCTTTCCGACTTTCAGTCCTTTTACTCTGGTATCATCACCACGACCATTTAATACCTTTAAAACGGAAGGCTTCTTACTCGTCCATACGACATCCCAGCTGCTCACCAGATCGTCATCCGGATAAATGTTCGTATCCAGTTCAATCGTCTTGCCTACCTGTACGGAACCGGAGCCTTCGATGCGAACTCCCTGCGGCGGAACCGCTGCCTTAGCCGGAACTGCTGTCGTCAGTAAAATAGTTGCTGCCATTGCTGATGTCAATAATCCTGCGAATACTTTCTTCTTACTCATAATTCTTCCTCCTTGTTGTCTTTAATCCGTGCAGACAATTTGTTGAAATGCTTTCGATATTTCAAACTTTATTGTGTGCTCTTGTCTTGTTTTGATGATGCCATTATATAGGCCATCTTTCAATTCCCTATAACGGAAAATTAAACTTTTCTTAAATTCTATCTGATTTATAGGAAATATTTTCACATTCAGACACTATTCAGAGAAATTCTGTTATGAGTGCTCAAACTGCTGTTTTCCTCCCGCAACATGCTGTTTTTTTATCGGATGGACTCATCATACGGAGCACCTTTTAAGTAGCTATAAAGAAAATTTAAACTTTTTCTAAACTCTATTATTTTAGTGTGAAATGTAAAATATTCGTAAATTCAGGTAAAATATAAGTAACTTAAAATAAAATCAATATAAATTCTGTGTATGTTTTCCATGGGTCTCATTTATCTCTGATAACGGAAAATCACACATTTCCTTTCCGTTACTTCTGACGAAAACGGTAGCCGGCTCCCCAGACCGTCTCTATCAACTTCAACGTCTTTTCATCCGGTCCGATCTTCTCCCGGATGCGGTTAATGTGCACCGCCACCGTGGCGGTATCACCGATGGCGTCCATCCCCCATATGCGGTCAAACAACGTATCTTTGGAAAAAACAATGTTCGGATTGGATGCCAGAAAATACAGAAGTTCAAACTCTTTATTGGCAAGCTCCACTTCCCTGTCTCCCACAAAGACCTGTCTGGACAACGGAAGAATCTTCAGATCTCCCACCTGAATGCTGCCTTCCTCAAATGCCTTTCTCTTCGAAGTCTCATTACTCTTCTTGAGCCGCTCATGGATGTTGATATGCGCTTTCACCCGCGCCACCAGTTCACTTGGGCTGAACGGTTTCACAATGTAATCGTCCGCTCCCAGCCCGAGACCCCTGATCTTATCCAGGTCTTCTCTTTTGGCGGTCACCATGATGATCGCCACGTCCTTCTGCTTGCGGATCTCCCGGCAGATGGTAAACCCATTGACTCCCGGCAGCATGACATCCAGCAGGATCAGGTCATAGTCGTTGGAAAGCGCCAGTTTCATCCCTTCCTGTCCATCCTGGCAGATGGTCACTTCAAAATCTTCGATCTCCAGATAATCTCTTTCAATCTCGGCGATCAGAATATCATCCTCCACGATCAATATCTTTCTCATAAACCTTCTCTCTCCTTTTTACTATATCTCTGTTAACTTCTCTGTCTGTTTTTTCTGGCTTCTGCATTTTTATCTGTCCATCTCTCTGTGATGACTGGTTCAGGCAGTTTCCATTTCAGGTATAGCTTCTTCTCCATCCACAGGAAATTCCATCACAAATTTCAGTCCTTTTCCACCGATGCCTTCTTCCGCCCAGATGCGGCCGCCGTGTCCTTTCATGATCTCCCTTACGATAGAAAGCCCGAGCCCGCTCCCGTTGCCCGGATTCCGGCGGGCTTTATCTCCCCGGTAAAAGGTATCAAATATCTTATCCCTCTCTTCTTCCGGCACACCCGGTCCGTCGTCGGACAGCTCCAGACGGATCCATTTTTCATCTACGGTATAGAGGGCTGCCGTCACAACGGATTTTGGTTTTTCTCTGTATTTGATCGTATTGTTGATCAGATTGCCGAGAATCCGCTTTAACTGCTGCCGGTCGCCCTGGATAAAGAGATTGTTCTTTTCCCAGACTGTTTTTACTAGGGAAAGACCATTGTTTTTAAATTCAATGCCATGCTCCTTAAAAAAGGAATCGACGAACTCACCAAAGTCAATCCGTTCCATGGAGTAATGATACTCTCCCCGGTCAAACCGGGAAAACAGGGAAAGATTATCGATCAGGTCCGCCAGATCCTCCGTTCGGATTTTGATGGCGTCATAGTAACGGCGTTTTTTCTCCTCCGTGTTGGCAATGCCGTCTCTCAGCCCTTCCACATAGGCTTTGATGGATGTAAGAGGCGTGCGCAGATCATGGGAGATACCGGCGAGAAGCTGCTGTTTTGCTTCCTCATATTTTTCCCTTTCCTTCACGGAATTATCGAGATACTCGATCATCTCATCAAATTCCTGACAGGCCTTTCCCAGCTCATCCTTCTTTTTACTTCGGATGCGGTAAGAAAAATTGCCGTCCTGCACCTGCCGCACACCTTCCGACAACTGTTCCAGGGACTTGTTCATACCGCCGCTCAGCCAGCGGGTCAGGATAAATATGCTGATGGCGATAGCCACCGCGAGAGCTCCCACAAAAATCCCGAGGATTGAAATAAAATCCCGGATTACCTGGGAATCTGAGGAATTGCTCACATAATCCTCGCAGAAAGCGAGGATACTCAGGGTGGTATTTTCCGCCGCATAGGAACGTTTTACTGCGGAGCTGCTCCCATCCGTGACTGCAAAGCTGGCAAGATTTTTGTACTCAGTTCCGGCAATGGCCGCGATCTTCTCCTCCGAACCTTCCGGCAGATTAGACGCGATGAGCTGATCGCCGTAATATATCTCATAATAGTATCCAATATTGCTCAATTCCCTTATCACTGTTCCAAAGGCGTTATTCTGCCGCCGGATTTCTTCTTCCAGCAGTGCCTCGCTGTCAACGCTCCCGCTCTGACCTTCGTCGTCTTCATCTTCGTCCCAGTCATCATCATCCCACTCGTCATCGTCCCACTCGTCGTCTTCGTCGGTATAACCGGACGGATTATACACTTCTTCCACAGGCTGATAAGTCAGAATCTGATTTTGATAATTATATAGTATCGTCTGCACATTTAACAGACCGTTATCGTTATTGTATAAAGCTTCCAGCCGGTTCAGCGTCCCGCTTCCGTGAAAAAAAAGTACGACGACACTGAAAAAACAAGCCACCACGATGGGGATTAAGATCATTAAGATGCTGGCCAGCGCTATTTTTTTACGTAAATTCAAACGGCTCCCCCCCTTTTTATAGTTATGTCCCTGCAATTTATTACACATTTTAAGCATTTAGGCATTATTAGTTTAAATTGTACCATGTATTTTTAAATAAAAAATAAATTTATCCTCAACTTTTATCGGTTTTTACGGGTCGCCGGCGCCGCGGCATAAAAATGGCGGCGAGACGGGAACATTCTTTAAAGAACATTTTTCCCGCGTCGCCGCCGTTTATTTTTGTTTTATATATTATTTTCCGAATATCTTCGCTGCTTCCGCCATATTTTCCATGATCGGTACCTCGAACGGACAACGGGTCTCACATCCGCCGCAGCGGATGCATTCTCCTGCATGATGCGGAAGGACTTCGTAGTGCTCCCGCACCGTCTCCGGCACTTCTCCCTGTGCCTTCGCCAAATTGAGAAATTTGGTGACGGAGGCCACGTCGATCTTCTCCGGACACGGAGCGCAATGACTGCAGTACATACAGTGTCCCTTCCAGCTGATATTCGGAAAGGAAGCCAGCGCCATCGCATAATCTTTCTCTTCTTCCGGTGCGTCTTCATAGGCAAGACTCTCATGAAGCTGCTCCACGGTACGCGCGCCGGCAAGCACCGTCGCCACCGCCGGCCGTGTCAGCGCGTAATGCAGGCACTGCGGTACGGTCAGAGCTTTTGCCGCCGGTGAGAGCGTCTCATCCAGCAGATCTCCTCCGCCGAAAGCCTTCATGACGGTGATTCCCACACCCATCTCCTGACAGATTTCGTACAGTCTTTGTCTCTCCGGATCCATATTAATCAGATGACGGGCATAGTTTTCCTCCCGCCACAAATCTTCCACGTCTTCTGTGGACGGCTGCAGATCATAGCACGGATTGACGCTGAACATAAGAACCTCTATCTCCCCGCTGCAAACGGCGGCCAGAGCCACCTGCGCGTTATGACTGCTCAGACCGATATGATGAATGACTCCTTTCGCTTTTAATTCCCGCGCATACTCCATCACAGGACCATTTACAATCTCTTCCCAGTCTTTCATGGAATCCACATAATGAATCATTCCCACATCAATATAGTCTGTCTGCAGAAGAGAAAGCATTTCCTCAAAACCATTTTTCACTTCCTCCATGTTCCGGCTTCTTTTATACTGCCCGTCCTTCCAGATGGAACAAAGATGCGACTGGATGATGAACTTCTCCCGTCTTCCCTTTAACGCCTGTCCTACGCTGGCGCGTACTTCCGGATTCGATGTATACAAGTCAAAGTAGTTGATGCCGTTCTTCTCAGCTATATCAAAAAACAGCTGCGTATTTTTACAGTCATTTTCTGCAAAACCCTCACAGCCCATGGCGATTTCGCTTACTTTTAATCCTGTTCTGCCAAGATTACGATACTGCACCCTGATCCCTTCTTTCTATAATTATTTCTTTTATCATACTACACCGACCGGGACCGGACCGTCAAATGCTTCTTTTCTATTTATTAAAATAGTTGACAGACATTTCTCTTTACATGACAAAGTCCGCCGCCGACTTTCCTTTTATCGGCCGAGATATACGTCAAGTACTTCTTTATCTTTCTGTACCACATAGCCGCTGCCGCCCAGTCCTTTTACATTTTCCACCATGCTGACCAGAAGAATCGGTTTTTCCAGATTTTTTTCTGTGGTAAAGACGGAGAACCAGCCGATCTCCGTGCCGTCGGTATCGTCTTTGGAATCTTTCAGCTCGGCAGTACCTGTCTTTCCCGCCAGGGCGGCCGAAACACTGTGGGCGGCGTACCCGGTCCCGTCCGGATGGTTGACCACACCGGAAAGACCTTCCATAATCTGATCCACCGCCTCTTCGGAGAACGCCTGCGGCAGCCAGATGTCTGCCTGCGATTTCTCTCCCAGGCTCAGGCGGGGTGCCAGCACATTTCCATCGTTCAGAAAGGCGGTGTAGAGTGCCGCCAGGTGCAGGGGATTCATGAGAATCTGTCCCTGTCCGTAGCCGCTGTCGGCCAGCTGAATCTCGTTTTCGATGGCATCTGTGTTGGAATATTGGGACTTCGCCATGAGAATCTCAAAAGGGAGCTGTTTACCAAATCCCAGACGGTCCAGATTCTCGGTCAGGCGGTCCGCGCCGATACGCAGAGCCAGCTTCGCAAAGTAAATGTTGTCGGAATAGATGAGGGCGTTTTTGAGATTCGCCGGGTAGCCTGAATGAAGGGTCGTCACCTCGTACGCTCCCCAGGATTCGTCCTTCTGCCAGGAAAGTCCCTCATTGCCAAAGTCCTCTCCGGCGTCAAGTACGCCGGTATCAAGCCCGATGGCCGCCGTCACCGGCTTAAAGGAGGAACCCGGACACCAGACCTGCCGGAACCGGTTATAAAGCGGGCGGCTCTCGTCCTCATTGAGTCCGGTCCACTGCTCCTCCGACATTCCAGAAATAAAGTCATTGTTATCATAGGAGGGCGTGCTGACAAGGGCGAGCACCTCGCCGGTATAAGGGTTCATCGCCACAGAGCAGCCCGGGTCTTCCCGGAACTGTTCGTATAACTGCTCCTGCAGGGAGGCGTCGATGGTGAGAGTTATATCTTGTCCGTCTTCTTTTTCCACGGAGGCTATCGTCTCCGCAATCTCGCCGTTCTCATCCACTATCGTGATCTCACAGCCGTCCTGCCCTTTCAGTTCTTTTTCGTACAGGCTTTCCATGCCGCTGCGCCCGATGACGCTGCCGGCGCTGTAACCTTCACCTGCATGTTCTTCCAGATCTTCCGCCGTCACCTCCTGCACATAGCCGACCAGATGCGCGGCCGCCTCCGCCAGCGGATAGGTCCGGACCGTGATATCCGAGAGCATGACGCCGGGGATATTTAATAATTCTTTCTGGCGCTCCTGTTCTTTAAACGCCTCCCCGGCAGTCTCTCCTTCCATCAGCGCCCGCTGCTGTACTTTGGGGATCGTGGACACGGGAACAAAGGAATCATCCTGTACCCAGGCAGCCGACAGCTTATTTTCAATGGTCTCCGCGTCTGTGCCCAGAAGCTCCGCAATCTGTTCGAGCGACTTTTCTCTGTCCTCCAGCTTGCCCGGAACGATTCCCACAGAGACTGCCGTTCCCTCTCCAGCCAGCATTCGGCCGTTCCGGTCGAGAATCTTTCCCCTGTCCGCATCATCGACAGACACCTGTACCTTGTCGGTGGAACGGAGCGAAGGGTAGATCAGGTCGTGATTCCAGCGAAGCCGGCAGGCGTCTCCGTCTTTTACGAACACTGCCGTGTTGGCAAATGTGACGGCTCCTGCCACGGTGTCAAATGACATATCATAGGATACGGAAACCTCCCCGTGTTTTACCTTTCCCACCTTCACATTACTGATTTTTATTTTATCAGTTTCCATCCCCTCATAAATGCGGGAATTTCTCTCGATGAAGTCTCCACGGCTGATGCTGCCTGAGTCAGCCGCCTCCGTCATGTCGTACATTTCTTTGTATTCCTGTTTCTCAATATGCGCCATATACTCCCGCAAGCACTCCTCCGCCTGCACCCGGAAACGAATCCGGCTGCCCTGAAGCGTCCAGGCAGCGGCGCCGGCCGCCGCCAGCAGGAGAAGAAGCAGTATGACGAGTCCTGCCCGCCTTTTTCCCTTGCGCATACCTCTTTTCTGCCTTTTCATTTTTCGCCCTCCTTTTTCTTTGCAGAATTGTCTTTGTTAAATCTTACATATGTAATATTTAATATTATGCGCCACAGGTTTCTATTTGTCAATTGTTTCAATTATTTTCTCTTGATTGACCTTTTCCTCTCCCTGTCGTATAATAACCTTAGTTTTTCCTACATAAGTAAGAATAAGTGAAAAAACAGGAGGATTCGACTATGGGGCAATTACCGCAGATATCTGAGGCGGAATACGAAATCATGAAAATTCTCTGGGAAGAATATCCCCTCAGCACCAACGAGATCTGTGAGCGGGCGCAGCAAACGCACAGCTGGAATCAGAAGACCATTCACACACTGCTGTCCAGGCTCAACAACAAGCGGGTGATCTCCTATGAGAAGCGGGGACGTATGTACTATTATTTTCCGATCATCTCCCAGAATAAGTATCTGGAACAGGAGAATCACCATTTTCTTGACCGGTTCTATGACGGAAAGGCGGCGCCGATGCTCTCCGCCCTTTTGTCCAACGAGACGCTTACTGATTCTGATCTGCAGGAAATGTACGACATGATTCAGTCAAAAATAAAGGGGGATGATGGCGAATGATCTCACCGGTTCATTTTCTGATGTGCAATGTGCTTCTCAGCATGTTTCTGGGAATCGTACTGCTCGTCCGCAAAATCAGCAGCCGGCATCTGACGATCCCTGTACGCTACCGTCTGTGGCATCTGTTTACCGCGGCTTTATTTCTGCCGTTTCTGCCATGGCGGCAGCTCTCTCCTCAGGAGTTTCTCTTTTGGATACAGGATCTGCTGACCCAGGACACCACAGCTTCGGCGGTCACTCACACAGCGGAGAATGCTGTGCAGAGCAGCTCTTCCGGCACCGTGATCCGGGATTTTTCCACGGCGGTGACTGCTTCCGGCATATCGCTCTCCCGGATACTCGGCATTATCTGGATCGTCGGTATGACAGCCGTGACGCTCTATTTTGCCGTCACTTTGCTGAGCATCCATAAAATAAAACGGAACGCATTTCTTGTCACCGCGGAATCGGAGCCGGACCTGTACCGGCAGTTTTCCTCCTGCGTCCGCGAACTGTCTCTCCGGCAGGACGTGAAGCTTTATGCTTCCTGCGACATTCAGAATCCTGTGTCCTGCGGATGGCTGAGACCGACGATTATCATCCCTCAGGATCTGGATATCGTGTCCTCGGCAGAAGAACTCCGTTTCATTTTTCTTCACGAACTGCAGCACTGCAAACATAAGGACGCCCTCCTTAATCTGCTGGTCTGCGTACTGGAAACTCTGTACTGGTTCAATCCGCTCATCTGGTATGGGTTTTACCAGTTCCGAAAGGACCGGGAGATTGCCTGTGACCACGCTGTCCTCCGTCTGATAGGCGGCGGGGAGCGGATGCGCTACGGCCTCACTATCCTGCAGTTCGCGCAGCACGCCAAAAGCGGTGTCTTTGCCTCCCCGCTTTCCGGTATCAGCAGCAGCGCCGCCACCACCAAACAGCGTATCACGGAGATCGCGGAATACCGGCCGGTCACTGCCCTGCAGCGGCTCAAAAGCGCAGGCATCTTTCTTTTAATCTTCCTGCTTCTTCTTGGCACAAGCCCTCTTTTGTCCGCCTACGCTTCCGGTTCCCCGGTCTTTCATCTGGCAGAGGGAGCATGGAAGGAAGCCGATGTGGCTGAGAGTTTCGACGGCCGGGACGGCTCCTTTGTGCTGTACGACATGGAAACCGACGAGTATTACATTTACAACAAAGAAAAAAGCGAGAAGAGAATCTCTCCCGCTTCCACCTTTAAAATATACAGCGGCCTTTTCGCTCTGGAGAAAGGACTCATCACCCCGGAATCCTCCACACAGCAGTGGGACGGCTCCGCGCAGCCTTTCTCTGCGTGGATGCAGGACCAGACTCTCACATCCGCCATGCAGGATTCCGTCAACTGGTATTTCCAGAATCTTGACAGACAGATGGGGCTTGCCTCCCTCGCTTCCGATTACAGTCGGATCGGCTACGGCAACTGCGATCTGAGCAGCGGCGTCGAGAGCTATTGGTCAGATTCTCTTGCCATATCGCCTCTGGAACAGGTACGGCTTTTGTCCGGCCTGCTTCGCAACCAGTGGGATTTCGCCCCGGAAAATGTACAGGCCATCAAAAATGCATTGCTTTTATCCGAAGATTCCGTATCCGGCGGCAGACTGTACGGAAAGACCGGAACGATCGGAAGCAGCGGTGAAACTTCCTCAGGAAGCAGCAAAACCACAGGCAACGGCACTTCTGCGGGCAGTGATAAAACCGCCAATGGCATTTCCGCCGATGGCAGCGGCCAGCAGATGGGCTGGCTTGTGGGCTTCCTGGAAACCAGCGAGACTACCTACTGTTTCGCCGTCAATCTGCAGGGCGAGGGATGTGACGGCAGCACCGCCGCCGATGTGGCGCTGCAATCTCTGACAACGATGTTGTCCCAGACAGAGTAGAGAGGACGAAAGATCCTCACGCTCAGTATTGCATACCTGTAAACATAATTTCATCCCGGACAAAGTGATTCGTCCGGGACTTTTTTGTTTCGCAGGAACAGGATTTTTTCTTATTTATTTTTCACTCTTCATTTTCGCTGTGGAAGTATGAAAAGCTCTTCTATTTTTTATCCTTTTCCTTTCCATCATGGAAATATGCGGCAAGAATCTCTCTTCCGCAGGCCACGGCATTTTCAGAAGCATACCCATTGACGATCCGGACAGCCAAAGAGATCTCCGGCTTGTCCGCCGGCGCATAACCGATAAACAGAGCATGGTCCGGGCGGAGCCGGCTTTCCTGAGCGGTTCCGGATTTCCCTGCCACCGGGATGCGGAATCCCTCAAATATCCCGGTGTTCGCCACATACATCTCCATTCCCCGGTGCACGCTGTTCCAGGTGTTCTCCGACAGTTCAATATGATTTTCCGGCCGGGCGGCGGTCTCACCGGAAATGTCAGTCGCAGCCTCAGCGTCCACATTGCCGGAAACACCGTCCCCATCTTCACCACCATCTGCCCCGGAAGCGCCGGTATCGGCGATTCCCTCCGGTCCGACATCTTTCACGAGCGTCAGTTTATAACAGTCGCCCTCATTGGCGACGGTGTTCACATATCGTCCCAGCTGCACCGTGGCGTAGTTGTTCGTTCCCTGTCCGATGGCGGAAGGAATCGCGTAGGAATCCGTCACCTGCGGACTGCTCTCCGTAAGCTCGATGCCGCTTTTTTCGTTTAAGTGAAACAGTTTTGCATATTTTTGCAGGTATCCCAGTGCCTGGGCGTCGGAAAATTCCCGGTTTCCTTTCATGCCAAGCCGGTATGAGACTTCACATAGATAGTCGTTGCAGGAATGGCGCAACGCCGCGGATACCGAAGTGACCGGCCCGTGTCCCGCGTGATTCCAGCATCGCAGCGCCGGGGATACCTTGTCAAAGATACCGTCGCACACCACGGTCGTGTCCGGGTCAATGACGCCCTCTTCCAGACCGGCGATCACCGTCACCGGCTTAAATGTGGAACCCGGCGCGGAAAGCTGCTGGGTCGCCCGGTTGTAAAGGGGCAGAGATTTATTCTGCGAAAGGCTGTAGTAATAGTCGTTATCCATGTTGTTGGCGAGACGGTTGTTGTCATAGCCCGGATAGCTGACGCACGCCAGCACTTCCCCGGTATCCGTGTCCGTCACCACGGCGGAACCGGAACACGGGTCCAGCGCCAGATCTGCCGGGGTGATCTCCAGACTTTCGATCTTTTCCCGGATAAATGTGTAAGCGGACATTTCTCCCGCTTTCCATGCCTGATAAGTATCGTCTTTCTTCGTCAGGATCTTCTGGTCATAGAGTAACTGACAGATCTCTCCCGGCGAAATCACATCCTGCATCACCATGCGCTCATACACAAGTTCATCAAAATCACTATCTTCCCGCAGAGCATCCACGATATAGTCCACAACACTTTCATACATTTCTTCCTGGGTGAGATAGGCATCTTCTCCCGTAAAAATCTTATCCCGCACCCATCCTTCTGCGATGACCGCATTCAGATAACCGCGCAGGGAGAGAGTACCGTTCTCCCACTGTTTTTCATACTCCGCGGCGTCCTCCTCATACTCCTCATAGAGAAGGTCGACCTGCTCCATAATAAATGTCCCGTATTCCTGAAGAACCTCTTCTTCTCCGGAAGACTGCCCACCGTCTGTACCAGTCTCCGTCTCTGAAGACTGTCCGCTGTCTGTGTCCTCTCCGGCATCCCCCTTCCCAGTCTGCCCGGCTTTCGCGGAAAGCGCCTCCGCGATTTCCTGACAAATCGCTTCCTTTTGCTTTTCGTATCGCTCCTGAATCTCTTTTTCCAGCTTCGTGGCATCCCTTTCCACAAAATGCGCCGTGTCGATGAGGTGATTGTGAAACAAAGCGCAGTAAACCTCGTAGATGGGAATCCGGATTTCCGTGGTATCTGAAATATGTTCCTTATCAAATGTTTTCGCATCTGTGATATTTTCCAGCAACACTTCTGCGATCTTTTTCTCCAGGATATCGTAAACTTTCCGCTGCAGATCGGAATCGATGGTCAGATACACGTCCTGCCCGGTCTGCGGCTCTTCGCTTTTTCCGGTACTTCCGATGATGCGGCCCATGTTATCCACCAGCACCTCCTTACTCCCGTCTTCGCCGTGGAGTTCTTCTTCCAGATACTGTTCCATACCGGCTTTTCCGACAACCGCGTCCGACGCATATCCTTTCTCCTCCTTTTCTTCCAGTTCTTCCGGGGAGATCTGTCCGGTGTAGCCGATGATGGAAGCGCAGGCTTCCCCGCCGTCATAGACCCGCATGGTATCTTCCTCGATGGACACCCCCGTAAATTCCGTCTGATTCTCCGAGATGGCGGCAACCGAAGTGTCCGATACATTTTCTGCCACCGTGACCGCAAGATATTTCTGGTACGCCTGCAGGGAAAGCGCATAGCGGATATGAAGAATCCCCAACACTTCTTCTTCGGAAAGCTTCTCCGGCAGACCATATTGCTGCTTTTCCCCGGACGTATATTCTTTTCCGCCCTGCGAGAAGAGACAGAAGCGATCCTCTCCGCTCAGATAGGCAATGATATCCTCCTCGTCCGCCCGGCTCTCTTCCTCGCTCATCTCATCGATGGACGCCTTCCCGAAAACATCCGCCCGGAATCTGGCCAGCGCTGTCCCCTCCACAGTAAATGTATATCCGCCCTGCCTGTCCCATGTCAGTTCCAGATACTGCGAAGGCGTATCTCCGTTTTGTTTCAAAACTTTCAGAAGCCGGTAGATGGTTCCGTTGAGCGACAACTGCCGCTCACGGCTGCCGGGATATGTCTGACTGTCTTCCATGGTCAGATCATAGACCAGCTCATTTCGCGCCAGAGGCTTTCCATTGCGGTCATAAATATTTCCCCGGACGCCCTTTTGCCGGATCTCTCTTTTTGTCTTTAAGACAAAGTTCTCGGCGTACTTCTCCCCGTCCACAATCTGCAGACGATACAGCCGCCCTATGAGCAAGGCAAATAAAAAGCACAGCCCCGCGCCAAGAATCATGGTCCTCGTGATCTTAATCTGCTTTATCTTTTCCAGAATCTTCGACATGTTTTCATCTCCTACGTTTGTAATATTTATATCTTACATATGTAGGATTAAGATGTCAACCTGTTTTTCAAAAAGAATCTCTTTCACAGAGATTGCAGGCTGATTGGAATCATTTTTTTGATGACGTTCTTCTGGAGCAAAAAAAGCTGCCGCCAGACATTCTCATACGAAACATTATCATTTCACTGATTGAAATCATTTACTCTTTGTATGAGAAATCCGTCTGACGACAGCTTTCCTATATCTTTTTTCTTTTTACTCTCTGCCAGCTCCTACGGCTGAATGGTTGCCAGTTCCTGACCGATGTTTAAGACATGATCGCCGATGCGTTCAAAGTCCGTCAGCATCTCCGAATACAGGATGCTGGCCTCTCCCTCGCAGGCTTCCCGGCGCATTCTGTCCATCTGGTTCTGACGGTATTCTTCCGTCATCTGATCGATCTTCTGTTCCAGATCAGAAACTTCCTGCAGTTCGCTCTTCGTCAGACTGTTCAGATCATGCAGACAGTCCAGAGCGGCCAGACTCGTATCCCGCATCTTTTCTATCTCTTTTCTGGCGTCTTTTGAAAAGGCGATTTGCTTTTCTTCCAGCATCTTCGTATACTCGCAGATATTCATGGCATGGTCGCCAATCCGCTCAAGATTACTGCATACCCGGAAAAATCCGTTAAAATTCACCGCATCTTTTCGGTTTGTCTCATGGACGATCGCACGGGAAATATATTTTGATATCTCTTTATTGAGATAATCAATATAATCCTCGTTCTCCTCCACTTTTGCGAGACGCTGTGCACTGCCCTCCAGGACTGCCGCAAAGCTTTGCTCGATATTTTCTCTCGTCAGCTTCTCCATCCGGCGCAGCTCATTCCAGATGCCGTTTAAGGCGATGGCTGCGTTACCCATCTGATACTCGGCTCCGGCTTCCAGCGGCTTAATGTACATAAGCCCCATCGTATCCGGTTCCTCGCCGACTTGCTCCGGCAGAACCTTCGTCGCAAACTTTGCCAGCGTTGTGCCAAATGGCAGCAGCAACAATGTCGTCACCACGTTAAAGAGGGTGTGCATGTTGGCGATCTGCGCTGCCGGGTTGTCCGGCGTGAAGCCCTGCACGATGGTAGTGAGCGGCGTCACGATACATACGATGGTAAAGATGATCGTACCGATGATATTAAAGGTCAGATGAATGATCGTCGTCCGCTTGGCGTTTCTGCTTGTTCCGATGGCCGCCAGTACTGCCGTGATACATGTACCGATGTTCTGACCAAAGAGAACGAACACAGCATTTGGCAGGTCAATGAGTCCACCGATCGCCAATGTCTGCAAAATACCGACAGAGGCGGAGGAGGACTGGATAACGGCGGTGAACACCGCACCCACCAGAATACCGATGAGCGGATTGCCAAACTGGGTCATCAGATTGATGAAGGCTTCCGAATCCCGAAGCGGCGACATGGCGCTGCTCATCATTTCCATTCCGAGGAAGAGGATACCGAGTCCTGCCACAATCTGACCATAATACTGCACCTGCGCTTTTTTGCTGAACATGATGACCGCCACACCCGCAAAGGCGAGGAGCGGCGCGATGGCGCCCACATCCAGCGCGATAAGCTGCCCGGTAATGGTGGTTCCAATGTTGGCGCCCATGATGATCCACACTGCCTGCTGCAGTGTCAGCATACCTGAGTTTACAAATCCGACCACCATTACGGTCGTAGCAGACGATGACTGGATGACTGCCGTGATACCGGCTCCCACCGCAACGCCAAGGAAGCGGTTCGAAGTCAGCTTCTCCAGAATTCCTTTCATCCGGTTTCCGGCCGCTGCTTCCAGTCCGGAACTCATCATCTGCATACCGTAAAGGAACAGGGCAAGACCGCCCATCAATCCTAATACGATACCTGTCATAATTTTTTCTCCTTTTCGTACTTTTAACCCCTGTCAGCGTGACAGGGACAGATCTTCTCTCTTCTTATCCATTACAGGCTGGATAACTCTTTTCTTTCTTTTCTTCATCCATTCTAAGGCGGATGACCCTTCTCTCTTCTTCATCTTATACAGGGGCCGTTTTGTCATTCCGGCTTTATAATGCTTTTTCTTTCTCGATCCATTCTGTGAGACGATGCAGATTCTCCGTGCTTCCCGACAGATATAAAATGTCATCCTGCTGCATCACGTATTCCGGACGCACATCCTCCATGACATTGTCATTATTCTCGATGGCGATGATGTTTAAGCCCAGTTTGGAACGGATATCCAGTTCCATGATGGACTTGCCCACCATTTTGGCAGGAACTACCACCTTGGTGATATTAATCTTCTTGCTGAGCTGCACATAGTCAAGAATCTGAGAGGATTCCAGGCGGTGCGCCAGACGGATCGCCATATCTCTTTCCGGATAGACAACCTCGGCGCCAAGAGTTCTCAAGATCTCCCCGTGCTCCGCGCTGTTTGCCTTGGCGATGACCGTCGGGATGCCGAGGCTCACAAGGTGAAGAGTGGTCAGGATGGAGGTACCCATCTGTTCACCGATGCAGACGACTGCCACTTCACAGTTTTTGATGCCCGTCTCCTCCAGAGACTTTTTGTCAAGATTTCTGACCACATAGGCATTTTCTGTGAGATCGCGCAGCTCACGCACTTTCTCCTCATCTCTGTCAATGACCAAAAGCTCCGCGCCGGACTCTGCCAGTTCTGTCGCCAGCGCATATCCAAATCTTCCAAGACCTACAATACCGTATGTTGTGCTTTCTTTTTTCTGTTTTCCAAACATAATAATCTCCTTAACCGATTGCAATATTTCCTTCCGGATAGCTGACTCTGTCTCCCCTTGTAAAGTACCAGAGGGAAGCGATTGTCAGAGGTCCGAGTCTGCCAATATACATGATGACGATGGATAAAAACTTTGCTCCATCACATAAATCCGGGGTAATTCCTGTCGAAAGACCCACGGTGCCAAAGGCGCTGGTAATCTCAAATAAGAGATCGACCAGAGGGATCTCCGGCTCCAGAATCGTCATGATATATGTGCCTATAATAACAACAAACAACGCCAGTGAGGCGATGACTGCCGCCTTTCGGAACGCGTTTTTCGGAATCGCGTAATGAAACGCCTTCTCATCCTTGTTGGTCGCCGCCGACTTGATGCCCTGCAGCAACACAAAAAAAGTACTGGTCTTGATACCGCCGCCGGTGGAACCCGGGGAGGCACCGATGAACATCAGCACGGTAAGCACCAGCAGACCGGACTGGGAAAATGTTCCCAACGGATAGGTCGAAAAGCCCGCCGTTCTCGCAGATACACTGTGGAAAACAGCCGCCATCCAGGTGATATCTTCCGTGAACTTTAACATGACCGCGCCCACGATAATGAGGACGATACTCATGGTGATGACCACCTTCGCGTGCATGGAAAACTTCTTCCAGCGGAACCGTTTGGAACAGACCTCACGGATGACAAGGAAACCGATACCGCCCAGGATGATGAGCGCGCATGTCACAACATTTAACAGCACGTTATGGCGGTAAGGGATCAGATTCTGAAAATTACCCAAAATATCAAATCCGGAGTTATTAAATGCGGCAACGGAATGGAATAAACTGATCCCGATCGCCCGAATCGGCGGATAATCCTGTACAAACACAAGAAAACTCAACACAGCGCCGGAAAGCTCGATGATCACCGTCGTGATAAAAATATCCCGCACAAAAACGACCAGCCCTTTTCCGGAGTCCAGATTCATCGCCTCCCGGATCAGATTCCTTCCCTTCATATTGACCTTTTTGCCGATGGCGATGATCACGCCGGCGCCCACTGCCGTCACGCCCAGACCGCCGATCTGGATCAGCATGGCAAGGAAGGTCTGTCCGAGGGGAGTAAATGTGTCCCCAGCATCCACCGCGATCAGTCCCGTCACGCACACCGCGCTGGTCGATGTGTACAATGCGTCAATATACCGCAGAGTCACACCGTCTTTTACGCTGCACGGCAGCATGAGAAGTACGGAACCGATCAGAATTACAGAAAGAAATCCCAGGGCAATGAGCCGTCCCGGAGATTGTCTTTTTAGCAACCTAAACATTGTAATATCCTCTTTCTTCTTTCAAGTCTCATTATGCTTCGTCCTGCATCCGATATCCAACGCCCAGCTCATTGACGATATAATTCTTTTCTCCTGGTCTTGAGCCTAATTTTTTTCGGATATTTGCCATATTTACCTGCAGCTTTTTGATACTGCCCGCATCGGAGCTGCCCCACACTGCCTGAATGATGGAAGCGTAGGTGAGCACCCGTCCCGCGTGCTGCGAGAGCAGCGCCACGATATTGTACTCCGTCTGCGTCAGCTTGATCTCCTTTTCCTGTACACGGACGAGACGTCTGGCATAATCAATCTCCAGATCATGGAGTCTGTATCTGCCGCTGACACCCTCGTCGCCCTGGAGACCTTCATAGCGCCGGTTACGCAAAGCCGCCCGCACCCTTGCCAGAAGCTCCGCCGTCCCAAAAGGCTTCGTGATATAGTCGTTGGCGCCGCAATCCAGTGCGGTCACCTTATCTTTTTCCTGGGTTCTTGCTGACAGGACGATGACCGGAGTGGAATCTGTCTGCCGTATCTTTTTAATAAAATGCATCCCGTCCTCATCCGGAAGTCCCAGATCAAGGAGCACCAGATCCGGATTGTGGGAAGAGTACACAAGAAGCCCCTGCTTCACACTTCCCGCCGTCAGAACCTGATATCCGTTCGTATCCAGGATCGTCTTTACAAAGCTGCGGATATTCGTCTCATCTTCAATTACCAGCAGTTTATATTTGTTGTTCATCCATTTCCTCCATTTCCAATGAGAAACTGAAACGCGCCCCTCCTTCTCTGCGATTTTCAGCCTTTATGCTTCCTCCGTGTGCCCGGATTATGGTCGCACAGACAGAAAGGCCGATACTCATATTGTTTCTCTTCCCATCTGCAGGTTCTTCTGTTCTTTCCTGATATCCCTCAAACAGTCTGTCAAGCAGTTCCGGTGCAATGCCGCAGCCGTCGTCTTCAATCTCAAAGACAGCATGACTGCCCACCGTGCGCACCCGGAAGATAAGCCTGGTCATCCCTTTCGCATGGAGCACCGCATTTTCCAGAAGGTTCATGAGAACCTGCACGATCAGAAGCGGGTCCATCGGTATGCTGATGAACTCCTCAGGGATCTCCACTTCCACTTTCTGGTCCGGGTATCTCTTGTGAAACTTGATGAGCGTATCATCTATGAGTTCCTCAAGCACCGTCGGCGTCTTGATGACCTGCACCTGTTTGCTGCCGATCTTCGTGATGGAAAGAAGATTCTCCATCATCCGGATCAGCCACTCCGCATCCTCTCTGATCTCTCCCAGCAGCTTGATCTGCTGCTCCTTTTTCAGAGAGTCATAATTCTCAATGATCGCGGAACAGGAACCATAAATGGTCGTGAGAGGTGTTCGCAGATCGTGGGAGATGGCCCGGAGCAGATTTGCCCGCACTCTCTCCTTTTCTGTCTCCGCCTTTGTCCTCTCCTGCTCCTTGATCTTGGTCGTGAGCGCGCTGGTCGCCGTGGCGACAACCAGCATGACGATCGCCGAGGAAAGGCTCTCCACCGCCACAAAATCCAGCGCAAAGTACGGAAATGTGAAGGCAAAATTCTCCGCAAGGACACTTACAAGCGACGCCGCGATCCCCCACAGGTACCCTTCTGTTTTCAGTGATATCAGAAATACTCCCAGAATAAACACATCCGAAGAAAATGACTGCGCCTTAAATATTCTCTGCAGGACCAGATTAATCAGAAAGGTTACGCCCAGAATGACGATGGTAACGATAAAATCTCGTATACATTTTCTATATCTGCTCATATCTTTTTGTAACCTCCGCTAACGACTATATCATTTTTCTGGCTAAGATGTAGTAAAGATTAAGGGACAGCCTGTTTCTTTTAAAAACTGGCTGTCCCTATTATATACCTTTTTTGTTTATTTTGTTGTGCCTATTGTAAAATTAATCGATGAAATGTAAAGTTTTTTTATTTTCTGTGTAAAATATCAGAAGTATTTTACATTTCTGCCGCCTTAGTAATGCAGGAAATCGCGTTCAGGCTCCTCGGATACCCGATATACGGAAGACACTGCGATACCACCTTTGTGAGAAAAGCCGCGTCATTTCCGAGGTTCATATTTCCTTTGGCGTGCGCGGTAAGCTGCGGCTCGCATCCTCCCTGCGCAGCGAGGAAACAGAAGGTAATCATCTCTCTCTGTTTTAAGTCAAGACCGGTTCTCGTATAATAATCACCAAAACAGTTGGCCGCCAGCCAGCGGTTCACATGTCCGCTCCTCCACGCCTCCAGCATATGCTCTCCGAAAATATCCGCCTGCGCCTGCGCGCCCTTCTCAAGACGGTTTTCCATGGTCGTGGTGGCCTGTCCGGCAAGCGGCAGCTCCACGCCCCTCTCCGTGAGAACGGCATTGACAACATCCAGAAACGGACGAACCCGTCCCATGCCGAGATAATCCACCGCCTGATAGACCATTTCCTTGACCATCACCGGCGTCAGACCGGCGTCAAGCGCCTTCGGCAGCGTCTCCTTAAACATGTCCACGCCCTGGCATCCGGCAAGCGTCGCCAGGATTGCCAGATATCTGGTAGGATCATCGAGTTCCTGCCCCGGCTCGTTCACCACCTCGTCCAGAGCAAAATGTTCATATCGTTCCATAAATTCCGGATCTGTTTCGCGCAAATTCATTCTCATACACCTCTTCTGTTTTTACAGGGTTCTTCCCGTTTTTTGCTTGCCTCAATCTCCTCTGCCACATTCTGACCGGCACTTCGTCGAAGAAATCTTACCGTCTCTTTTCTGCTCCGTCTTTGATCACTCCGGCAGTTTTGCGTACTCTTCGTCGGATACCGGCTCGCACCACTCGTTGGATGTCTCCTCGCCCGGAACCTCCACAGCGATGTGGGAGAACCAGGAATCCTTCTTCGCGCCGTGCCAGTGCTTTACTTCCGCCGGGATCGTGATGACCGTTCCCGGTACAAGGCTCACTGCCTCTTTGCCTTCTTCCTGATACCAGCCCTCGCCTGCCGTGCAGATCAGAAGCTGGCCGCCACCGCTCTTTGCATGATGGATATGCCAGTTATTGCGGCATCCCGGCTCAAAAGTCACATTTGCCAGGAAAACGTTCGTCTCCTTCGGATTTGTCAGCGGATTTAAGAAAGACTGTCCGATAAAAAACTGCGCGTACGCGTCGTTGGACTGACCCAGCCCAAACACATTCTGTTTGTCAAATTCTGCTTTATCCATGATCTTCATGATACTATATCCTCCATTTTTTGTTTTTCCTGTATCTGGATATATTATAGTCCTGCGACGCTTTTTCTGTCTAATGCCTGTTTTTTATTTGTGGTCATGCCTGGGGTGTATGATTCCCATTCCCAACTCTGTCCCGCATCCTCCGACACGAAAACAACGGCAAAGGTTCCCATATCCGCAGAGCTTGTGGACACCTGTACCTTGAGCAGACCGTCCTCCTCATAAGGCGTTCCGATATAGTCCAGATCTTCGGTTGTGAATCCATAGGCATTGCCGGTTATGGCTTCCGCCGCCTCTCCTGTCGGAAGTGTGACCGATTGAAATTGTTGCCCGCCATCCGTTGTGCGGTACATGGAAGAAGCGTCCCCGGAGGCGCCACCAAGCAGGATGAATCCGATATCTGCATCCATAAAGTACATGCCCTCTGCCACGCCGATATTTCCGGCAAACGGGTCCGCATTATGAATCTCTCCATTATAAAATTCATAGAACCGGCTTCCGGCGGCGGCGTCCGTCACTTCCAGTCTCATGGAATGTTCCGCATCCAGATAGAAGGTCATACTGCCGTCCTGATCGGTGAGAAGCGTCTGCCCTTCTTCTCTGGCTTCGCTGATCTCCTGTTCTTCGCTGCTCCGTTCCTCCATCTCTTCCTTCGTCTTCATAGAATCTTCACCGCAGAAAACGACTGACACTTCTTTTTCTTCCCCTGTCTGCCCGTCATGCAGAGAAACAGTCAGAACGTAGGCATCTTTACTCTCCCCATAACTGTCCCGGTAATAAAGCGACAGTCTTCCTTCTTCGTCAAGACGGTACCATGGATTTTCACAGACCTTTGTAGTATAGCCGCCATACCGCAGGACGATGGACAAGTCATTCTCGTCTTCGTTCACCGGCGCAGTATCTGTCACAGCCTCGCTGCCGTCTGTGCCGGACTCTCCGCCTTTTCGGTCATTCACCCTTCCCGAAAAGCCCTGTTCCCGCAGCGCGCCAATCATATCAAACATTGGTTGCATTCTCTCCTGCCTGCTGTATTCCGTATGGACCGCGCCGTTTAGACGGACGGTCATGTCCGGGCTTTCGGCGGCGTCGTAGGTAATCAGATAGCTTTGTGGCGCTTCCCCGGAAAGGGTGTAAAGATAGCCGTCGACAGCTTCAATCTGTCCGTCGGCGATGGTCACCGAAAATGTGTTGGCAGTGTACAGCTCACTGTCTTCCGGCAGACCCGCTCCTTCTTCCAGCGCTGTCACGATGCCAGAAAGTCCGTACCGGGAAAAATCCCTTTCTTCAAACGCAATCTTTTTTGTATTTCTCATCTCTTCGAGAATCCAGGACAGCTTTCCGTAATAGGGCTGGGCGCTTTCGTAAATCTGCCGGCCGGCATAGCCGGTCAGAAGCACGAAAATCAGAAGTTCCGCCGTCAGCAGAACGGTGGCGCCTCTTTGTACCTCCCGCTTTTTTCTTCTCTTTTGCCGAAAATATACAATCGTCCAGATAATAAACCACAAAACCCCCGCAAAACCAAGCGCGATCAGCACCGGCAGCCTTCTTGCGACGCCGCCCCACTGAAAAAGCCGGGTGAGGACCCGAAGACCCGCGGCGTAGAGGATCAGCGCCAGTGGATTTAACAAAATCGTCCAGTATAATTTTCTGTTCATGACACACCTCCTGTTACCTTTTCATTTTATTTCCTTCTTTTTAATCTTACATTTGTAAGATTATTTTGTCAATCTTTTTCCTGACTTTCCACATATCCGTTCTCTCCCGATAAACACGTCATACGTATTGAATGCGCCTCTGTTTTTTTACAATGAGTAACCCCCCATATCCTGTTAATCAGCTCATAAATGATAAAGCCCATCATAGCAGACGAGAAAACCAGGGGTATCGCACAATGATGTTTTGTTCTTCCATCATTGGCACGATACCCCCGGTTTCGTTTGTTCCCTGTATTTAATATAGTAGATTTCTTACAATCTCTTTACACCACGCCCAGTCCTTTTGCCACGATCATGATAAAGTCCTGCACGTTGGTGACGATGGTGGTCGCCGCCAGGCTGCCACGGTCTAAGAGCTTGTTGACCACGAACTCGTCGGCGTCCACGGTGTAGAGGAAGACCGGACGAACCGTTCCGTCCTCTAAAACGCGGTAGGACGGCGTCATATTGCCGGTGGCGATGGTGTGGAGCATGGTTGCCAGGCAGACAACGGTGGTCGCTTTTTTTACCATATTCCGCATGGCGGTCTGTCCTTCGTAGGCGTCGCCGATCACTTCCGGCAGAGGGCCGTCGTCACGGATGGAGCCGGTCAGCACAAACGGTACCTTTTCTTTCACGCAGCTGTACATGATGCCGTTGTCGATCTTGTAGTCGTCGATAAACTGCGGGATCGAGCCGCTCTTTCTCACACGGTTGATGACGTCCAGGTGATTGTAATGGCCGTTCGGCTGGGATTTCTGGGTGTAAATGTCCTGACCGAGAGCGGTGTGGAACATCGCCCCTTCCAGATCGTGGGTTGCCAGTGCGTTTCCTGCCATCAGACCGTCCACATAGCCGTTTTCCACCATGGCCTGCATGGCTCTTCTGGCGTCGGCGTCAAAGGAGAAGGCCGGACCCATGACCCAGAGGATATTTCCATGTTCTCTCTCGTATTTTAACAGTTCAAACAGGCGGTCATAGTCTCTGGCGTAGGAAGTCTCACGGCTTCTGCCCTGACGGAAGACAAACTGGTCGCCTTCTCCCTCTTCCGGGTCTTCAAAACCGGTGCTGTGAAGATAGATTCCTTCTTCCGCATTTTCTGTTCTTCCAAGGATGACCTTGTCGCCGACCTGCAGGTTCCGGTTTTCCACCACCCGCAGCTCGCCGTCTTCTCCCAGTACCACGCTGGAATCCATGCGGCTTTCTTTTGCCAGCTTCCACTGGCCGTCAATCTTAAAATACTCCGGATACATGGAGGTGCTGTGATAGTTCTCCGGCGCCACGCCTTTGATGGTCACTTTTTCCCACGCCGCGTCCGGCGCATTGGCAAATCGCTCTTTCGTAAAATCCGGTTCTCTGTATTCTGGCATATGAAACATACTTTCTACCTCTCTTCTATATTATAATCACTGTCATTTCTTTTACTATGGGACTATCGCAGTTATGGCTTCATCGGCGGTATACGCAGACTCCATCGGCATATGTCTCTGCCACCTGCACTTTGTCAATCTCCTCAGATGGTATCGTTAAGATATCCCGGTCGAGGACGGCAAAGTCCGCATGGTATCCCGGTGTCAACACGCCGACATTCTGGAATCCGGCTGCCTGTGCCGCGCCTTTTGTGTAGAGCGTGATTGCTGTCTTTATATCCACCGCCTGTTCGCTGCCGCAGTCTGTTCCGTCGGCGGCAATGCGCGTCACTGCCTGTTTTAATCCCGGGAACGGGTCCGATGGCACTGCCCAGAATGTTGCCGGCGCGTCGGTGGAAAATCCGGTCACCACGCCTTCTTTTAACATGGTGCGTACCGGATAACACTGCCGCATCCAGTCTAAGCCTAAGTTCTTCCGGTAGCTGGCGGTCTCCGCATACATGAAGATTGGTTGTGTCACGAAGGAGATGCCGCAGGCTGCCGCCTTCCTGATGCTGTCCATGGTCGGGTCCGTCACATGCTCCACCCGCACATACGGGATGCCGTCGGTCGTCCACGGCGTTTCTGCCGCCGCCCGGTTCACCATCCGCTCGATGGCGCGCCCGCCCATGGCATGCATGGAAAGCTGGCAGTGATTCTTTTTACAAAATGCCACGGCAGATTCCACCAGATCGTCGCTGCACACGGAGATACCGTATTCGTCGGTGGAACCCTTGAACGGACGGTTCATCCAGGCAGTCCTTCCCGAGATGCTGCCGTCGCCGATGAGCTTTAAGCCGGCGGCAAAGATCTGCTGATTCCGGTTCAGTTTTTCCGGCGACAGGGTAAAGCTTCCATCTTTCGCAAAGAAATCCCACATATAGTAAACGCCCACCTTCTGCGCGAAGCCTTTTTTCGCTGCCGCCTCATAGATCGGTATATTATCCGTGGCGTCCAGATTACCCATGTCGCAGACGGACGTCACTCCCTGGGAATTAAGCAACGCGCCCAGTTCCAACAAATTCTCCACCTTCTGCTCCTTCGAGGCCACCGGCAGCAGGGGAGCGAGAAGATTTCTCGCATTTTCCTTCAGAACGCCGGTCGGCTCGCCGTTTTCATCCCGCTCGATCTCTCCGCCCGGAGGGTCCGGCGTGTTCCGGTCGATGCCCGCCAAAGACAGCGCTATGCTGTTGACACAGCGGATGTGAGCGCAGGTACGCATGAGGGATACCGGAGCGTCGCTGCACACCGCATCCAGATCGTACCGGTTCGGCGAACGCTTTTCTAAAAGGCCTTCCTCGTCATACCCCCAGCCCTCGATCCATTTTTCAGGACCCTGTTCCTCTCTTTTCTCCTTTATGGCTTCTTTCAGTTCCTCAATGGATGTGATCTTTGGCGGCATGATGGTGATCTGCTTCTGAAAATCAGCCAGGATCACCGGATGCATGTGGGCATCCACGAATCCGGGGATCACTCTTCTTCCCTGCAGATCCACAACGGGCGCATCGCCCCCATGTACCTCTTCCGTCTCGCCGATCCAGCAGATGCGTCCGTTCTCCACCGCCATGGCGCTGGCTTCCGGCGTCTTCTCATCCGCTGTAAATATCTTTCCATTTACAAAAAATGTTTTTTCTGTCTGTTTCATTCTACTAACACTCCCTTTTAGCCGGATGATGATTATCTCTGTCATCCGCCAGACGGCGGCGACAAAAGCTCCGTATCCGGCCTTTCCATACTATAATAACAGAACCTGTCCGGTTTGTCAGGAATTTTTGGAGAAATACGTAGAAAAAAATGTATTTTTAAATAAAAATTCTTGCAAATATCACAAAAAAATGATAACATAAATATTAACGTGTTTTTAATATTTATGACATGATACGACTCCGAAGCTGGAAAAATCAATCATTCGGAGTCTTTTCTTTTTATCAGACAAAGAAAAGGAGGAGTACATAATTATGAAGATATCCACCGAGGAGATCCGTCAGGCTGCGCAGGACATCCGGGAACAGATGATCATGGACAGACGCCGCCTGCATCAGATACCGGAGATCGGCACTGATCTGCCGCAGACCAGCGCTTACGTGAAAGAACGTCTGGACGCCATGGGGATTTCCTGGCAGGACTGCGGCGGTCCCCTTCCGGAAAAAATGACCAGAGATTACATGACCGCGGGTTTCCCGCGGATGGAGAAAGAAACCGGCGTCGTCGCCACCATCGGCAGCGGAAGCCCCTGTATTCTTCTGCGGGCGGACATGGACGCCCTTCCCATCCGGGAAGATAATGGCCTTGATTTCAAGTCAGAAAATGGCCTTGGACACATGTGCGGTCACGACGCGCACACCGCCATGCTCCTTGGAGCGGCGCAGATTTTAAAAGACAGGGAGGAACAGCTGCCGGGCACGGTCAAACTGATGTTCCAGCCCGGCGAGGAGACCGGCGCAGGCGCAAGGATCATGGTGGAAAACGGCCTTCTCGAAGATCCGAAGCCGGACGCCGCCTTCGGCATCCATGTGGAACCTTCCGATCACACGGGCAGAGCCGGCTATGCCGTGGGGGTCAATTCCTCTTCTCTTGATACATTTATTCTGAAGATCAAGGGCAAAGGCGGACACAGCTCCATGCCGCAGCTTTGCACAGACCCGCTGATGGTCATGAACCAGGTATATCAGGCCGTGAATCTGCTGGTAAGCCGGGAGACAGACCCGTCCGCCATGGTCGCTTTAACCTGCGGCGTGGCAAAGGGCGGCACCGCCGTCAATATCATCCCCGATGAGGCGGAGCTTCATATCGGCGTGCGCACGCTGGACGTCGAGGCCGCCAATCATCTCACCAGACGGATTCCCGAGCTCATCGACCACTACGTGAAGGCGTGGAACGCCGACTATGAGCTGACCACTTTCCACACGCCATGTACATGGACCGACGAAGGTCTGTGTCAGGAACTGGTCCCTTATCTTGGCGAGGTTCTTGGCAGCAGCAACGTCCATCAAATCCCGGCGCTGTCCGCCACGGAAGATTTTGGCTACGTCACGGAAAAAATCCCGGGGATGTTTATCTTCCTCGGCGCCGGCGCTCCGGAAAACGCGCCGCTGCACAGCCCGCAGATGGTACTCGATGAAGACGTGCTGCCGCTGGGGGCCGCCCTTCATGCCAATGTGGCCATCTCCTGGCTCAACACACACAGCGATTCCCGGTAAATCCTGCCGCCTGTGAATCATCGGAAAGGATGACACAGGCAAAAAGGATTCTACTGAAATAAAAACTTTGCAGAGCCTCACAAAAGTCAGACTCCGCAACCACAACTAGAAAGGAACAAACATGAACACACAAGCAAAAGCAAAGAAAGGCTTCCACATGCCGCATGTCTTCATCATTCTGCTGCTGATCATGCTCTTTGTGGTCGTTCTCTCTTACATCATCCCAAGCGGAAGCTATGAGAGGGTGACAGACAGCGCCGGCATCACCGTCGTTGATCCGGATACCTTCCAATATGTGGAAAATGAAACACCGATCACTTTTATGGACTATTTTGAGGCGGTCTACAACGGCTTTGTCAACGGAGCCACCATCATGGGCACGCTCTTTATCAGCTCCGGCGTCATTTATCTTCTGGAAGTGAGCGGCGCATTCGGGGCCGGCATCAACCTGATCTTACAGAAGACCAAAGGAAAAGAATTTTCCGTGGTATGCATTTTTTATACGATTTTCGTCATTTTCGGCGTGCTCGGCTACGGAGAAGCCGCCTACCCATTTTACCCGCTGGCAGTGACTATCGGCTTTGCCCTGGGCTATGACCGGATGGTCGGCACAGGTCTTGCCATCATCGGAAGTACCGTCGGTTTTACCTCCGGTCTTATGAATACCTTTACCACCGGTGTGGCACAGCAGATTGTCGGTCTGCCGATGTTCTCCGGCATCGGTTTCCGCTGCGTCGGTCTTGTGGTCTTTTATATAATCGGTCTTGCCGGTCTTTACGCTTACTGCCGCAAGATCAAAAAGAACCCGGAAGCAAGCCTTATGAGCGAGGAGTACTTAAACCAGAATAAAGAGGACCATGTGTCCGGTATGGAAGAGATGACGCTGCCGCGGATTCTCGGCCTTCTCGTCTTCCTCTGTATCATCGTTATCCAGGGATTCGGCTGTATCCGCCTTGGCTGGAGCTTTCCGCAGATTGCCGCCATTTATGTGATCATGGGGATTTTGCTGACCATCATCTTCCGCTTTGAGCCGAGCAAAGCCTGCCAGCTTTTCTGTCAAGGCGCTGTGCGGGTATTCGCCGCCGCCTTTGCGGTCGGTCTGGCGCAGTCCGTGGTCGTTCTCATGAACCAGGCGTGCATCATGGACACCATTGTGCATGCCATGTCCGTCCTTCTGGAACATAAGAGTGCCATTCTTGCCCTGCTGATCATCTTTGTCTTTGTGACGCTGTTTAACTTCCTGGTCGTATCCGGAAGCGGCAAGGCCGTCATCGTCATGCCGATCTTGCAGCCGCTGGGCGAGATCCTTCACATCAACCAGCAGGTGTTAGTGCTCACATATCAGTACGGCGACGGCATCACCAACAGCTTCTGGCCGGGAAGTTCCCTCGTGCAGCTTTCCATGTGCGGCGTAGACTACGGTTCCTGGATCAAGTTCTGCTGGAAGATCTATCTGGGATTTATCGTGAGCGCTTTCATTCTCGTGATGATCGCCCACGGCATCGGATACGGGCCGTTCTGATACAATCTTTTTTAATTTACACTGAATCAACACAGGCTTGCATCACTTTTCATAAGAAATGCTCTCCAGCGTCGGCGTACACTACAGTACTTCCGACAGGGAGAGCATTTCTTTTATAAAGCCGCACTGTTTTTACAGAAAACTTACTGTCCTTCTCTTACAAGAGACATCACCTTTCTTGCTGTCTTTTCGTCCGTATAAAGTACATTGACATAGTCGCCTCGCAGCGCGCCCAGTATTCCGGCTGCCTTTCTCTCGCCTACGGCAATGGCAATGTTATACTTCTTATCTCTAAAATCTTCCAAAGCAAGTCCCACCACTCTTTCATTTAAATTCTCATTGACGATTCTTCCCTGCACGTCAAAAAAACGAAGAGCGATATCGCCTGCCGCATCCGCTATTTTCAACTGTTCCAGGTCATCGTCGCCCAGATAGCCTGTTTCATATAAAATAGACGTTTTTTCCACGACACCTACACTGAAGATCGTCACTTCCGCCTCTTTTGCCATATGAAGGACACTGTTGATAGTGGAATCTTTTTTTAAGACGTCAAAGATTTCTTTGGAATCCACCAGAGCCGGTACGGGAAACATGTATCCCGTTCCCTTTCCTGCCTTCGTCACAGCATCCACGATCTTCCCGGCGCCGGTCGGCACGGTATGTTTGGACACACCGCCGTTTAACTGTACTACTTTGATGTTCTTTGCCTGCATTTTGTCAATGTACTCGGACAGGCAATTCAACGTTTTTCCCCAGGAAACTCCCACAATACAGTCATCATGGATGTATCTGTCCAGGCGATCTGATAACGCCCGGCAGGTATCCTGCAAAGAAATGTCTTCGTCATCTATGACATTGGGAGTGATAAATACATCCTTCAGATGAAATAATTCTTTCATCTGTCTCGCGATTTCATTGACGGATTCCAGCGGATATTCCACTTTTATTTTTACATATCCAAGATCCATTGCTTTTTGGAGCATCCGGCTGATCGTGGACTTTGATACACCCTCTTCTCTGGAAATCTCAAGCTGCCCCTCATGGAGCTCATAATATTTCCTGGCCACCCGCATAATCTGATATTGTTTGTTTACTTCCATATTTCCTCCCTTTATTTCCAAAATAAACCAATGAATTTATTATGCAGTTTGTTATTATATTATCAGATAAACCGGTTTCATTTTACATGAAAATGAAACAAATTGCAATGAAAGAAAAGGGTTTCCTTCAATTTTTTCGAGATATCACGGGAAAACGGTGACAATTTTTTCGTCAAAAAAGGCACTGCCTCAAGGAAAAACAGCCCCCTCAGGATTCCTTTTTGAAGCAGTGCTTTTTTGTTATTTTTCTCCTGGCCCACTTTTATCAAAGAGCCGCCGCAAAATTTTCTTCTGTTTCTTCCGGAAACGGGCAGTCATTATACCGTGGAAACAAAGTGTCTTTATGTCATTTTTCCTCTTTCCTGCCGCACTAGCTGTGTCAAGAATGGTAGATTTGGAAGTTCACTTCCAAACTTATTCTTCTTTCAGCATACTGACCGCAGAGCTGGTGCCAATTCTCTCACATCCGGCTTCCAAAAACATTTCCAGATCTTCTCTGGTTTTCACTCCGCCGGCTGCTTTCATTTTTACGTTTGGCCCGATATTGGCGGCGAACAGACGAATATCTTCGATGGTCGCTCCTCCTGTGCCGAATCCCGTGGATGTCTTGATGTAATCGGCTCCGGCGTTGGTCACGCACTGACACAGTCTGATCTTCTCTTCTTCGGTGAGATAGCAGGTTTCCACGATTACTTTGAGAATCTTATCGCCCGCTGCCTCTTTCAGCGCCTTGATTTCTTCCTCGACTTTGTCAAAGTCGCCGTTTTTCACATCGCCGATGTTGATGACCATATCCACTTCGCTGCAGCCTTTCGCGATGGCATCTTTTACTTCAAAAACTTTTGTCTCTGTGGTATTATAGCCGAGAGGGAATCCGATTACGGTGCAGATGTTGATTTTGTCCCCGTAGGTTTTATGGATTCTTTCGATATAAGACGGCGGGATACAGACAGACGCCGTCTTATATTCTATGGCTTCGTCACATAATTTTTTAATATCTTCCCATGTACAAAAGGCTTTCAACTGCGTATGGTCAATATGAGATAATATTTCCTGTTTTGTCATTTTTTTCCTCCAATTAATCACGATAGGTTTCCTGGAATTCGGCAATCATATCAAATGCTTTATTTGCCAGGTCTTTATAAACTTGTCTCCACACCTTAAATGCATTTTCATATATTTCCACATTTTTCGGGTTCGGTGTGTAAACATCATCAATTCTTTTTTACCTTTTATCTGTTCCAGTTCTTTTCTTCCAAGCGTAATCTCCTCCATTTCGCCCGGAGCAAAGATTCGTTTTTTCTTCCGCATCATCGGTTCTCCGTCCACATAGACCCGGATCGCCGCGTTTTCATAAATCTGTTTTACGCGGAAACGGATTTTCATGGCGTCTTTTACTTTATCCGGATGAATGTATTTCGGAACTGTATAATTGATGCCTTCCTGCGGAACGATGGTCAGTACTTTCTCCGGCTGAGCCGGGGATGTTTTTTCACCCGACGCTTCTCTCTGCACATATTCCGCTGCCCGTATTCCGGCGGCCTTTGCCTCTTCCGAGACAAAATCCACCAAATCGTGGACGTGGAGTACATTTCCGCAGGCAAACACACCCGGCACCGATGTCTCAAAACTCTCGTTGACCACAGGACCGTTTGTCCTGGCGTCCAGATTCACATGTATCTTCTCTGATAATTCATTTTCCGGAATGAGCCCCACCGACAGCAGCAGGGTATCGCAGGTGTAGGTCTCCTCGGTTCCCGGCACCGGCTGCCGATTTTCGTCCACCTGGGCGATCGTCACGGCTTCCACCCGCTCTCTTCCCTTGATGTCCACCACCGTGTGGCTGAGTTTTAACGGGATTCCGAAATCATCCAGGCACTGGACGATATTTCGTTTAAGACCGCCGGAATATGGCATGATTTCCGCCACCACCTTCACTTTGGCTCCCTCCAGGGTGAGACGGCGCGCCATGATCAGCCCGATATCGCCGGAACCTAGGATCACCACTTCTTTTCCCGGCATATACCCTTCGATATTGACCAGTCTCTGAGCCGTTCCCGCATTGTAAATGCCCGCCGGACGGTATCCCGGAATATTCAGGGCGCCTCTCGGCCGCTCCCGGCATCCCATGGCCAGAACGATGGCTTCCGCTTTGATATGTCTGAGACCCTCTTTCTCACTGACTGCAGTGATGACCTTATCTTCTGAAATATCAATGACCATGGTATGCAGACAGTAGGTAATTCCCAGCTCCTTCACCCGCTCAATAAATCTCGCCGCATATTCCGGTCCTGTCAGTTCTTCTTTAAACGTATGCAGTCCAAATCCGTTGTGGATACACTGGTTTAAGATTCCACCGAGCCTGTCGTCCCGCTCCAGAATCAAAATGTCATCCACACCCGCCTGCTTTGCGGAAATCGCCGCGGCAAGGCCGGCAGGACCGCCGCCGATAATTACAATCTTATAACAATCCATCGTTTTCCTTCCTTCCTCACACTTTGACTTTTCCGGTCAGCATATATGAATTTCCGCCTTTTTTCGTAATCTCCGCCATGTCCACGCCCAGCTCCCTTGCCAGAATGTGCATGGTCTTCGGGGTACAGAAACCACCCTGACAGCGTCCCATGCCCGCGCGCACCCGGCGCTTCACGGCGTCGAGAGAGGTGGCCGGAATCGGACGGTGGATGGCATCCACAATCTGTCCTTCCGTCACCAGCTCACAGCGACAGACGATATTTCCGTACATCGGATTTTCTTTGATCAGCTTCTCTTTCTCCTCATCCGGCAGATCGGAAAACTTCACGAATCCTTTTCTCCGGCTGATAAAGTTCTCCTTTTTCTCCAAATGCATTCTGTCCGCGATGATTCCGGCGAGCATCTCGCCGATGGCCGGCGAGCTGGTCAGTCCCGGCGATTCAATACCCGCCGCATCGAAGAAATATTCCGCGTCCTCCAGCTCTTTTACGATAAATTCATGGTTATCTTCGTGGGCTCTGGCCCCGGCAAAAGAGGTGATGATCTTATTGAGCGGAAGCGGATTCTTCGTCAGATGGTTGTTGGACTGCGCCATGTCGGTCAACTGGTCAAGAATCTCCTTTGTCGTATTGAGTTCCTCTTTGTCTTCCACATCGGTGGCCGTCGGACCGATAAAGAAGTTGCCGTTAATAGTGTAGGACGCCGCGATGCCCTTTCCCATTTTTCCAGGCAGCGGCACCACGGTCGTATTAAAAATCGTTCCGATAGACTTATCAAAGAAAATGTATTCTTCCTTTCTTGGAGTAATATGAATCTTGTTTTCGCTGACCATGTTATGGAATTTATCTGCGTAAAGTCCGGCAGCGTTGACCACTGCCTTGGTCTCGATCGGTCCCTTACTGGTATCAATCCGATACCCGTTATCCGTTTTTTCAATGTTCGTTGCTTCTGTCTCAAACTGGAATTTCACTCCGTTTACGCAGGCATTTTCTCCCGCCGCGATAGCAAGATTAAAAGGACAGACGATACCTCCCGTCGGCGCCCACAGAGCGGCCACCGCCCGGTCGGTGAGGTTCGGTTCTCTTTTTAAAAGTTCTTCCCTGCCGATAATCTCACAGCCCGGCACTCCGTTGGCATTGGCGTGGTCAAGCTGTTCCTGAAGCAGGGGCATATCTTCCTCATTCGTACAGACGATCAGTTTTCCATTTTTCTCTGCCGGAAATTCCAGCTCCTTGGCCCACTGATACATCAATTCATTTCCTCTGACGCAAAGCTTTGCCATGGGGCTTCCCGGAGCCGCCTCCAGACCGGTGTGAATGACTCCGGTATTGGCTTTGGAAGTTCCCGACGCCACGTCATCGCCTCTTTCGATGACCAGCGCGTTTATTTTGTATCGCGATAGTTCCCGCGCGATACAGCATCCGCTTACTCCAGCGCCTATAATTACGATATCATACATAACATTATCACCTTCTCAACTTTTCCTTTTCCGGTCAGATTGCCTGACCGCTCCTCCTTTTCCTGCTACGATAACCGCTCCAGCAGTTCGGAAAGCCGCATGCCATCTTCCGGAATATACTGTTTCCAGTACCGGCATGTCTCTGTAAATCTTGCCTTTATATCACGGGGATGATCCACATTGGACGTAAACAATTCCAGCGCGAGAACAATCTTATCCACCTTCGGCGGCATTCCCGGCTCCTCTTTTTCATAAGAAGCGGCAATGTTTTCCAGTATCTTCTTTCCGTCCACAATTCCTTTTTTATTATTCTCTCTGGTAAACGGCGCATGGGAAGCAGTGATTCCGTCTGTCTGCTGAATGTGCATGATCGGGGAATAGCATCCGAGTTCTTCAATCCAGGCATACAGGTCAGAATCTCTCTCATCGGTGGAAAACTGATAAGGATAGCGTTCCACTTCCCTCATCACCAAAGCTGCCGCCTCCTCTTTCGGCATCTTTTTTCTCACACAGTCCGCAAAAATGTCATACGCCCGATCTGAGCCGAGCCACAGACTGGAAGAATCCGTCCCCGTCTCAATCGCTTTCTGAAAATCTTCCTGCACCTGCTTATCTGTCGGCTTCCTGAATTTTCTTTGTCCGGTCATGTGTCCTACATCTACTGTAGTGTAAATCGGATGTCCGGCAACTGCATAGATGTTTTTCAAAAAGTCTTTGGTTCCCTCAATGGTCCACGGCGTCTGCTGCGGCGCGTACATCGCCTCAACACAAACCTTCACATTGCCATTCTCCTCGGCAAACGCCCCGATATCCGAATAAATCCGGTAAAGTTTTTCCTGAAGTGCCTTATACTGTTCCGGGTCCTCCATGACATTTTCCGGGATGCAATGCAGGGACACACCCATATCATTTCCCCGTTTTCCCATCATGGTAATCGCCGGTTTCATCCAGTTTTCAATCAATTGATTTACGATTTTTTCATTGGGATGCGCCAGTCCCGCCGTGCGGTAGGTCTGATATCCGGTATAGAAACTTTCTACCTTTACGCCATATTTCTTTTCTGCTTTTTCCAGAGCGGCCAGCCATTCCTCTCTGTATTCTTTCGTATTATACAAAGGATCAATCTCGTTATCGAAGCTTGCTTCCATGCTGGTATATCCCATTTCCGCCGCCAGGGAGAGCCAGGTTTCCGGCTCCACCCAGCGCTTGATGGCAAAACAGTTATCAAGCGCGATATAAATTTTTGGATCTTTCATAGTACCTCCGTTTTGTTGTCATCCCTGTGGATGGATCACTACCTTCATCACATTCTCATCGCGGATGGCGGCAAAGGCATCTAAAATGTGGTCCATATCCGTAAATCTCTCAATATATTTTTTGGCGTTCAGCTTTCCTTCTTCCATAAGCTTCATGATCTCTCTCATAAATCCTGCTGTCGTCGCATGGACACCGCAGACCTGAAGCTCTTTGTAATGAATGAGATTGGAATCCAGATATCCTTTGCTCTCTCCCGGAAGACCGCCGAACAGTGAAATCCTTGCCATCTTTGCCGCGATCTCCTGTGCTTCCGTGTGTACGGACGGAGCGGAGGTGGCAGTAATGACGACATCCGCGCCATTGCCGTCGGTGAGCTTTTTCACTTCTTCCGCCGTATTCTGCGTGTTCGGATTGATCCAGATCACACCCGGCACCTTTTCCATGGCAATGTGTCCCCGCTTCTCCACCGGTTCCACGATGATGACTTTGGACGCTCCTTTGATAAAAGCCAGCTCTGCGTGAATGCAGCCGATGATACCGCTTCCGTAGATCACAACCGTATCGCCTTCTCCGATATGCAGATAGCTCTGTCCGTTTAAAGCGCAGGCAGCCGGCTCGATCAAAGTGGCATCGTCATAGCTGATGGAATCATCCAGCCGGATCACGTTATTCATGAGGATCGCCTGTTTCGGAATCTCCGCATACGGGGCAAACACGCCTTCATACTGAAAACCGATGGTCTTTAAGTGATCGCACATATTGGTGTGTCCCTTCTTACACGGAACACATTCTCCACAGCCGACAGCCGGCGCAACCGTGATCCGGTCTCCCACTTTCCATCCTTTTTCTTTCGCGAATGCTCCGGCATGGATAATCTCTCCGGCACATTCATGTCCCATGATCCTCGGAGGGGTGATTTTTGCATTTCCTTTTAAAAATGTCCGCATATCCGTTCCGCAGATGGATGCGGAATGTACCTTAATGATGATATTATCTTCTGAAGCTTCCGGTTCCGGCATCTCTTTTACCATCATCTTCCGCTCTTCATCCATGATTAATGCTTTCATGACCGTCCTCCTTATTCTTCTTCCCGTCCGTTCGGGAAAAACATGATCTTACTGAAAAAGAAATCTTTCTCCGTCGCGATCTTCTCAAATATCGCCGGGGCTTCATCCAGGCTCAGCCGGTGGCTGATAATATCTTTTGCTGTGGCGCCCTGAGCGAATAATTCCAGAGAACCTGTCCAGTCGCTGCCCGGGAACGGCTTCGTAAAGGAGTTCCAGGAACCTTTCAGGCTGATCTGTCTTCTCATGAGCATATCCACTTCTTTTTCGGATAAATCCAGTCCCTGATGAGAAATGCCAAGATAAACGACCCTTCCCAGCTTCGCTGCTGACAAAATCGCTACCTTCTGACAGGATGGCGCGCCGGAAAAATCAATGACACAGTCAGCGCCCAAACCGTCGGTCGCATCCATGATCACCTTCACCGGGTCTTCGTTCCGGGAATTCACTACCACATCGGCGCCGTTCTTCTTTGCCATCTCCAGCTTCTCATCAAAAATATCCACGGCGATGATCTTCTTGGCGCCTTTTACCTTCGCGTACTGCACACCGAAAAGACCAATCGGGCCCGCCCCGTAAATCGCTACGGTATCGCCCGGATGGAACTCCGCTCTCTCCATGCCGTGAAGCGCGTTGGCACAAGGGTCTGTGGTCGCGGCATCCTCATAAGAAACATTGTCCGCCACCTTAAGAAGATTCCCTTCTTTCACGGCAATATACTGGGCGAAAGCGCCGTCTCTTCTCGAACCGTAATAATCATAGTCTTCGCAGAGGGAATACTGTCCCATCTGGCAATATTTACATTTGTAACAAGGAATCAGCGGCGGACAAGTCACCTTGTCGCCCACCTGGAACTTTGTGATATCCGCTCCAACCTCCACGACCTTGCCGCAGAACTCATGTCCCGGTATGATTGGAGAAACATGGGCGCCATACTGATTGATGCGGGGTATATCGGATCCGCAGACACCGACCGCCATCACCTTAATCAGGCATTCATCCGCCTTATAAGAAGGAATATCCACTTCCTCCACTCTCAAATCTCTTGGTGCATACATTCTGACTGCTTTCATATGTAACCTCCTCACGTCATTTTTTGCAATTAATTTCATGTTATAAGATTAATTTCTTAATAACGTTATATTATCACTGTAAAATGGGAAAGTCAATCACTTTATGAAAATTTTTTCATGCTTTTATCTTTTGTGAAATTATTTTCATTCTTAGTACAAAAACCGCACCAGTGTACTAACCTATTCATTTTCAGCATAGTGGGTCGATACACCAGATTTGCTCACAAAAAAATCGCCACAGATTCGTGACGATTTTTGATATTACGATTTCAAAACTACTCTTTTCCCGAAAACAATTGTCTAAACAGGCATTTCCAGTTGTATGTTTACACGCTCATACTCCATATTATCAACAGGAACTTCTTTAAAACCAACCTTAGTATATAAATGCATGGCTGCGGATAAAATGGTATTGGTAACTATCATAAGTTTTACTGCACCATGTTCTTTTGCATAATTTATACATTCTTTTAATACTGCTAAGCCGGCGCCACGGCTCATATAATGTTCATCAGTGGCAAGTTTGCATATTTCCCAAACCTGATTTTCTCTTGGCATGACCATACAAGTTGCAATTGCTTTTCCATGTTCAACAGCGAAATAAACCATTGCTCCTTTTGCAAGAAAATTTTCTTTTCAGGACCCTCCTGCGATTTAGTCATGAATCTTCAGGCTGTGCAGCATTTTTGTAAATGCGGGATCATCATGGTTGACGATCTCACTGTGTCCGAGATCCAGTTTTGCGATCTCTTCCATATCTGCATCGCTGAGGCTGAAATCCCAGACATCGATGTTCTGCTCCATGCGGTCTTTGTGTACAGATTTCGGGATTACCACGACGCCTCTCTGGATATTCCAGCGAAGGGCTACCTGTGCGGCGCTCTTCCCGTATTTCTCACCGATCTTTGTCAGCACCGGATGTGTAAAGATCCCATGGTTACCTTCTGCGAAAGGTCCCCATGCTTCCGGAATGACGCCATACTCTTTCATCAGGGCAAGGGCATTGTCCTGCTGGAAGAACGGGTGCAGTTCCACCTGATTAACTGCCGGGATCACTTCCACCGTCTCGCACAGATCGGCAAGACGTGCCGGATAGAAGTTGCACACGCCTATGGCTTTCAGTTTTCCTTCCTTGTATGCTTCTTCCATTGCACGGTATGCGCCGACATAATCACCCATTGGCTGATGGATCAGGTAAAGGTCCAAATATTCAAGCCCAAGCTTGGAAAGGGAGGTCTCAATTGCTTTTTTTGCTTCCTCGTATCCGGCACCTGAAACACTCCGAATCCTTCCTTTGGCATTTTTACTCCGTTATTTAATGTTACAAATTCCATGAGGAAACAGGGTGCTGGTGCCGATCCTGGACCCGGAAGCTCGGGTTACTTACTACAGAGTCTGTCTGAAAGAGGTATTTCCGAAAGTCCGGAAACTGTTTTTATGATCCTAACATCAAGGCATTTTCTCTTCTCATAGCATCCCGTTCTTTCTCATGAAGCAGGAGGACTCTTATGGCCTTTTGCTGTAGATTACTTTGAAAAAGCAGTCCCTCCAAACACTGCGGACATCTTCATGTGATCCAGCGCCTCATTCAGCGCATTCACTTCATCACCTGACAAAACTATACCGGCGGCGCCGGCATTTTCTGCCATCCGCTCCTCCTTGCGTGTTCCGGGGATCGGCACGATCCAGTTTTTTTTGCACAGCATCCACGCCAGAGAGATCTGCGCGGGTGTTGCCTTTTTCTCCGCAGCCATATCATAAAGCAGTTTCAAAAGGGCAGCGTTTTCGCTCACTGCCTCATCGGTAAACTGTGGCATAAAAGCGCGGTAGTCTGTTTGAGGGTCAAACTGTTGACCTTTGCCGTACTTGCCGGTAAGGAATCCGTTGGCCATAGGGGAAAAGGCCACAAAGCCGATCTCTAATTCTTCCAGTACCGGAAACAGGCTCTCATAGTGACGGGCCATCATGGAATACCGGTTCTGCACTGCCGTCACCGGACATACCCCGTTGGCGCGGCGAAGGTAATCTTCGGTTGCCTCTGAAATACCCCAGTGAGTGATCTTGCCTTCTTTTATTAAATCTGCCATCACACCGGCAACTTCCTCCGGCTCCACCGTCGGGTCCATGCGATGCTGAAAATACAGGTCAATGTGATCGACGCCCAGACGCTTTAACGAACCCTCCACCGACCGGCGTATAGTTTCCGGACGGGAATCGGGAACTAACGGCAGCGGTACTTTGCCGCTGTCCCGGTCAAACCGCAGGCCAAATTTCGTGGCAATCACCACATGCTGTTTTACATCGGCCAGAGCCTTGCCCACCAGCTCCTCATTGACATGGGGATCGTCTGCCGTTCCATAAATTTCAGCAGTATCAAAAAATGTATATCCCAGATCAAATGCCCGGCGCAAAAGCCGGATGGCCTCTTTTTCGCTGGTCGGCGCGCCGTAGGCATGAGAAAATCCCATACATCCCAGACCTACTGCGGAAACGGTTAAATCTTTTCCTAAAATACGAGTCTCCATCTTGTACACCTCTTTTTCTTTTTTTATATTGTAAATCTGAACAAGACAAAGCAGAAGTCTCCATTAGTTATGCAGTTAAAACCTGAAGGTTATATCCTGTAAAATAAAAAAGGCCAACCCGCACAAAGCAGATTGACCCCTTTGGTAACAAAACTCTATTTTGCAAAATATTTCTTTATCTCCATCATACGTTCGCTTTGCTTCACATGAAATGGACAACGCCCGTCACAATGACCACAGTGAACGCAGTCAGAAGCGTGCTTTTCCAACTTGGCATAGTGGTCGGCAGCCATCGCATCGCCAATTTTAGCCAGATCATAATACTTGTTTATAAGGCCGATATTTAATCCGGCAGGGCATGGTGCGCAGTGATTACAGTACACGCAGGTTCCCGTCACATCTTTTGGAGTAAAAGTGCCAAGGGCGGAATAATCCCGTTCCTCTGGTGTGGCGTCCAGCCATACTCTCCGGTTTCATAATTGGTCCCAAAGTGAATCTGGTAGAACATTTTGCTCCTCACGGATGCAAAAGCCAGTCCGGCGTAACGAAAGGTTTTTGCTCCGGCAGTGGCAAAATCCACAAAATTAACTCCTTGTTCACAGGCATAAGTCAGCGTATCAACGGCTTCTTTCTCCGGCGCCTCAAAAACAGGGCCCGTGCCAATGCCTATCACGCTGATCCGATCTTTCGTTTTGGGATGAATTCTGTATTTCATAGTAAACTCCTATACGCCGCAGGCAGATACCCTGATCTCAATCTCGCCCGATTTTAATTCCGGGACAGGCTCCTCTCTTACTTCTATCTGTTTCGGTCCTGCCAGTACGGCAGCCTTCATCATTCTTGGTTCCATGATTCATTCCTCCTCTTAAATTAAAATTTCTTCCCAGCTCATTGTAAAGGTTCAGGTGACATCATTGTTCAGAATGCGATTTATAAGAAAGATTTCAGCAGCCGGAGCAGGAAGGGCTTTGTCAGTTCATGAATCGTGCAGTCGCCATCCTTTACCCCTGCCTGTTTCATCGCTTCCAACTGTTTTTCCGTATGGGATGTGAAGGGATGTACCCCAAACAAAAAGGGGAAAAAGGCGTAAAGGAATCCCTTCCTGTCCTCCTGTGTCATGGACGGGAAAAACTTTTGCAGACACACATCCAGCGTATCAAAAGCTTCCGCGTAAGATTTCTTAAAATCCACCAGATTTTCCATCCGGCTGTTGACTTCCATATCGTAGATGTTCATGGTCGTCGGACACATTGTCTTCATTTGGCTCGCTGAAATACGTTTCCATGATGTGACTGAGAATATCAAAACTGCCGGATACCATCTGCTTTTCTGGTACTGAAAAGGTGTAGGTAGGATCCATCAGGGCAAAGCGAGGGTTTAGCGCAGGGTAATCCCGGGCCAGCTTCGCGCCCTCCTGCACTTTGGCGTAAGTAGGATTGGGCATAATGCCCGGAAACTCCACGATCACCTTACCGGCTTCTTTCAGAATCCCTGTGATCTCATCATACACGCCGTTGCGTTTGATGCTGCCGCCGCCGTAGGCGAGCAGGATGGTTCTGGCGTCTTTGGTCAGACAAGCCAGATATTCCTTCACGCATCCTTTACCAGTTTACAGTGATTTTAACCGGCATAAACCGCTTTTTTTACCGCCCGGAGAAATTTCTCCACCACCGGCGAAGGCTCCGGAGCATGGAGAAGACCGTAAGGAATCGTGTAATTCCACTCCACAGACAAAATTTTAAGCAAGGGATGGACGTACTGCCATTTCGGGACAGCCATCAAGATGCAGTTGTTGTTTTCACACTGGTTAAATACTTCCGTATTATAGAAATCAAAATCTATGATCTGTATCTGCGGATGGTTCTTCCACAGTTCATCCCGCAAAAAATCCACATAATGACTCCAGTCACGTTTTATCAACATCAGTTTTTCGCCATACAGATCCTGTATCGCCAGTTTATCCTTTTTCGCCAGCCTGTGATGAACGGACACCGCACAGCAGATTGGCTCTCTGGAGATTTCCAGTCCCTCGCATTGCCGCAGACTGAGCATGGTCTCATCAAAAATACCGGCCACCACATCGATGTTCTGTCCCAGATTTGCAAGGATCTCTCTGGCATTTTCCGGGGTGTTGTCAAAAGGAACCAACTGAAATTTGACGCCCGGACAATCATCCTGCAGCTTTGGCCACAAATCCACCAGCACCTGAGCCGGAGTCATCGGAGAAGTTCCGATACGGACGATCTCTTCATCCTTCTGCATGGCATTTCTCGCCCGCGTCACAGAATCCTTGCAATACTGGATGATATATTTTGCGTCCTGTTCCAGCGATTTTCCCGCCTCTGTGATCTGCAATCCACGATGTGTGCGGACAAAAAGCTGCAGATCCAGATTCTCTTCCAGAAGATTGATCTGTTTAATGACCGCCGGTGGGGAAATGTACAGTTTCTCTGCGGCCTTGTTAAAGCTGCCGCACTCGGCCACGCATAAAAAAGTTTCAAGCTGCGGATTATACAAGGGAATCATTGCTCCTTTCCTTACATTTTTGCTTTTTCATAAAGTATATCATGGCAGTCAATCAGGGACAACACGATATGTACGAACCAGCTTGTACGTAAAAAACGATCAGTCTCCAAACCTTTCACGAAGTTTATTTAAGAACAACTCCGCCGCAGAGGAAAACACCTGATATTTTTTCCATATGACATTTAAGCCCGAATCCAGCCGTGGTTCCAGCGGGCGGAAACAGAGATTGCTGCTTTCGGCGGTATTGACTATCCTGTCAATGGTCAACGCATAACCGATTCCGGCTTCCACCATGATCGCGGCATTATAAATGAGATTGAATGTTGTTACGATGTCCAGCCTGTCAAAATCCTCGCCAAACCACTCGGCAAACTCATTCCCTCGCCGTTCCCCGGAGATGGCCTGCCGGGAACAGATCAGCGGAACACCCAGCAAATCTTCTTTTCGGATCACTTCTTTCTCAGCCAGAGGACTGTCCCGCCGCATAATAACACCCCATGTATCTCTGGCCGGAAGATTGATATAGTCATATTTCGATATATCTGCGGGCTGAATCAGGATCCCAAAATCCAACAATCCTTTATCCAGTCGTTCTGTTACATCCTCCGAATTTCCGCTGTATAAATGATAATGAATTCCCGGATAACTTACCCGCAACTCGTAGGCAATCTGCGCCACCAGCTTGATCACATCCGTTTCACCGCTGCCGATATAAATATCACCGCCCACCATGTTTTCCATAGAATTAAATTCTGCTTCTGTTTTATCAACCATAGAGATGATTTCTTCGGCGCGTTTGCGCAAAATCATGCCCTCCGGGGTCAACGTCATGCTGTGGCTTCCGCGGATGAAAAGTTTTTGCCCCAGTTCTTCCTCCAGATCGCGAATCTGCCGGGAAAGCGTTGGCTGTGTCACATGCAGAAAATTAGCCGCATTTGTAATGCTGCCTTCTCTGGCAATCGCCAAAAAATACCGTAGCACTCGGATCTCCATATTCCGTTCTCCCTCGCACGTTTTAGGTTATTATGCCATAGTACAGTGACAACTTCAATGTTGTATTTAGGATTTCAATTAACCAGGACTTTTCCGGAACTCTTTGGCGTCCGGCTTGATGCCGGTGACTTTTATGCGGGTTGGCTTTTCAGTTGGTTGAGAATCGCCCCGATATCTCCATTGATACAGATAGATTTCTCTTTGATCTCGTCGGGAGCGAACGCCTCTCCAAAGTTCAGGCAGGCATACGTTGCGTCCGGCCAGTCGTATGTCATCCTCCAGAAACTGTACTTTATGATCGCTGGCGTATTGAAGCCGACGGCCAACTCCAAAAACAGCACTCTCCTGTTTTGGTATCTGCGAAGATAATCAGAATATCGTTCTGACGCCCGGTGCCAGCCCGCGTCCTCCACAAATGTATCGTCAGCCCTGAGATTCATACTCATCGGTCTGCCGCACTTCGGGCAACGGGGAACCAGCGCAGAGGGAATCTTCATTTCCGGCACAATCCCTTCCGGCAAATGTAACGCACCGTTTTTTGCGATCGCATAGCCCTGCGCCTCAACCATTTGGCGGATCAACGCTTCATTGTCATAGGTTTCCTGATGGCACGGCGCAGAGCACTGGAACAGACCGTAATCCCCCTGCGTATAAAACAGACGTTTTTTATCAAATCCCGCTTTCTGGAAACAGTGGTCCACGTTGGTGGTAAGGACAAAATAATCTTTCTCTTTTACGAGAGCGTACAGGTTATCATACACCGGTTTCGGCGCGTCCATATGCCGGTTAATGTAAATGTAGCGGCTCCAGTAGGCCCAGTGTTCCTCCAGCGTCTCATAAGGGTAGAATCCGCCGGAGTACATATCCTGAAAGCCGTATTTTTCTGCGAAATCTCCAAAATATTTCTGAAAGCGTTCCCCGCCGTAAGTAAATCCCGCCGAGGTGGAAAGTCCTGCTCCGGCGCCGATGACCACTGCGTCGGCGGATTCCAGCAGATGTTTCAAAACAGCGATATTGTCTTCTCTGCACAGCTCTGTCTGTCCTCTTTCCGGCCATCCTGTTCTGCGTTTTCCGCTTATTTCTTTTTTACCTTTTTTCTGTAATCGTTCCAATAACATCGGTATCCCTCTTCTCTGTCTCTCCTGGTTTCCTTCCGTTTTTTATCAGATTGCTCCGCTGTAGGCGCAGTCGCCCAGTTTTTCTTCCGGCAGATGGCACCGCCGGCGCTCTTTCTCCACTAATTTTTTTACATAATCGGTCGCCGGATCGTGTAAGATCTCGCGAGGAGGGGCAAACTGCTGCACACTGCCCTGATCCATGACCAGCACCTTTGTTCCAAGCTTCAACGCCTCCCCGATATCATGGGTCACAAAGAGAATGGTGATCCCTGTCTCCCGGTGAATCCGGGCAATCTCGTCCTGCAGGCTCCCTCTCGTGATCTCGTCGACTGCCCCGAAAGGCTCATCCATCAGAAGGATGTCCGGGGAGGCTGCCAGCGCCCGGGCAATGCCGACTCTCTGCTGCTGTCCGCCGGACAGTTCTGACGGATACCGGCTGCGAAGAGAATCGTCAAGCCCTACGATACCCATCCATTTGACGACGGCCTGCGCGGTTCGCTTCTTATCTTTTCTGTTGAGAAGATTCGGCACATAGGCAATATTTTTCTCCACCGTCATGTGGGGGAAAAGCACGCTGCCCTGAATGGCGTAGCCGATGTTTCGCCGCAACATGGCTAGATCCACTTCCCGGGTATTTCTTCCCTCCACGAGCACTTCTCCGCCCACCGGCTGCACCAGCCCGTTCACCATCTTTAAGATCGTCGTCTTTCCGCAGCCCGAAGAACCGATGATCGTGACAAACTCCCCTTTTTCGATGGAAAGGTTAAAGTTATCAATGATCACTTTTTCTCCGTAAGCCATACGGACCTGTCTGTATTCTACCACACTCATATCCTGTCTCTCCTTCCCTGCTGCCAAAAAAGTATTTTTGCCCGCATTTTCCTGAAACATTCTCCACATTTTCCGGCGGACACCGCCGCCCTTCCGTCTGTCACTGATCCAGCAATCCTTTTTCCTGTAAAAATGCAGTGGCCACATCTTCCGGCTCCTGCCCTTCTGTCTCTACCTGATAATTCATCTTCGCCATCTCTGCGTCTGTGATGAGATTTTCCACTTTGTCAAACACCTGCTGTAACTCCGGATGTTCTTCAAGCACTTCATTTCTTACCACAAAACCACACATATAGGATGGATACAGTCCCTTGTCATCCTCAAGAACTACCGCGTCCGCGGCAGAGAGCTGTCCGTCTGTGGTAAAGATATTCATGACGTCAATCTCCTTTTGTGCCAGCGCGTCATATTTCAGCCCGATATCCAGATCCATCGTATCTTTAAAGGTCAGTCCGTAGGTGTCGCAGAGGGCGTCGTACCCGTCTTCCCTCTCAAAGAAATCGTACTCTGCTCCAAACACCAGCTGATCGGATACTGCCGCCAGATCGGAATACGTTTTCAGATCGTACTGCTGCGCGATGTCACTTGCCACCACCAGACCGTACGTATTATTAAATCCAAGCATTCCCGTCCAGGTCATATCAAGCGCATCATATCCTTCCTGCAGTTGATCAAACATACTCTCATCGTAAATGCTCTCTTCTTTTAAGACTTCATTCCAGCCGCTGCCGGTATACTCCGGATAGAAATCAAACTCTCCCTCTTCCATGGCCGGCTGGATATTGGCGGTTCCTCCGCCGACGCCCTCTGTGACCTCCACAGTAAGATCGGTATCCTGCTCTATGAGCGTTTTCATCATACTTCCCATAATGTACTGCTCCGTCATCGGCTTCGTCGCCATGTGGATTGTCTCGCTGCTCTGCCCGCAGCCCGCCAGCATGCCTGCCGCAGTGATCGTCGTCAAAAGCACCGCCATTCCCTTCTTACATTTTCCTCTGCTTTTCTTTGCTTCCTCTCTGCATCCATTTTCCAAATTTCTCATTTTTTCCCTTTCCTGACACCTTTACTGCGTCAATAATGGTAAATTTGAAAGCTAACTTTCAAACTTTGTCTCCTCTTTTCCTTTCAGGAGAAGACCTGTCTGTCTCTCCTGTAATTTACTTCTTCCATATATTTTATGACTTCAACATGTTCTATCATTCTCCGACTTTATATCGCTCCGTGCTTCCGGGTCAGCTTCTCCGCCCGCCCGATCAGAAAATCTACCACAATGGCAAGAACGGCGATCAGAAGGCTTCCCATCAGTGTCATCGCCTTATTATTTGTCGTGATGCCCCGGTATATCGCCACGCCGAGACCGCCTGCCCCGATAAAGGAAGCGATACCGGCAAGAGCGATGGTCATGACCGCCATATTCCGGATGCCGGAGATGATCACCGGCATCGCCAGCGGCAACTTCACTTTTACAAGGGTCTGTACTCTCGTACTTCCCATCCCCGTGGCCGCCTCCACCAGCAGAGGACTTACATTGGTAAGTCCGGTGTGCGTGTTTCTCACCATCGGCAAAAGCGCATACACACTTAAGGCGATCACCGCCGTGGTATCTCCCACCCCGGAAAGCGGGATCAGGAATCCCAGCAGGGAGATGGACGGGATCGTGTAAATGAAATTCACGATTCCGATGACTACTTTGGAACTTTTCTGATACTCGCTGATGAGGATACCGATCGCCAGTCCGATGACCATGGCGATGGTGATGGACAACAGCGAGATCTGCACATGTTCTATGAGAAGTTCCAGAAAGAAATCCCAACGGTTTTGGGCTAAATCAATAATCTCTGTCAACATAATCTGCACTCCTTTTTCCATCTAAACTTCTTTTTGCAGCCACATTTTCCTTCACCTGTTGTTTCCATGCAGCTGCATTTTGCACCGCAGCACATTTTCATTTCCCACTCAGACGCTCTATGGCTGAGACAGGGCAGTTTTCAAAGCACAGCCCGCAGTGCAGACAATGCTCCTGCGTGATGCTGTACGGAGTTCCCGGCTCGATACATTGCTGCGGACAGACACCGGCGCATTTTCCACAGCCGATGCAGGCGTCCGTGATCACAAACCCTTTTTTTACCGCTGTCTTTTTCCCGGCTTTCTCTTCCTGTTCCTCCCGGTTTCGGACATCTTCTTGTTTCACATCCTGCTCTCCGTCGTGGCTGTCGCTTCCCAGTGTAAATGTCTCCCGGTAAATCGGACTTTTACCCAGATCAAAGAATTCCACCTCGCCCTCTGCGATGCAGAAAGCTTCCAGAATGTAGCGGCTCTCTCCCGGATAGACGTCGTTCATGGAAGGATTCTCCTCAAAAATCCGGTCAATCCAGAATTTGTGATCGCTTAATTTTTCCGCTTTTCCGTTCAGCCGGATCATCTGCCAGTCTTTTGTGAGAACGGTGACCGCCACGTCGCCGGAGCGCATGAGCTGCTCACAAAAGTCTTTTCCCCGCGCTGTGCAAAAATACAATTTTTCGTTTTCCACAAGCATTACGTCAATAATGCGGATCTGCGGTTTCCCGTCCTCTGATACCGTGGCAAAAGCCACATCTTTGATCTCCCGTAATACATTAAGACAATTTTGTGCGTTCATTCTTTCTTGTATGATGTTTACAGAAGCAAAAACACCATATTTCCTTTCTTTTGATATCGTGGTTTAATACAACTCAGATACTGTGGACTTTTGATTTTTTCCTGTAGCCTTGACTACTTAATAGGAGTGTATTGCCACTACCTTTATCTGAATTGTTTATTAGCTGGATGTTGCCGGGAGGACCTCCTCCCATTGAGTACTTATTTCAATCAAGTCTACGATGATAATCGTTGGTGGATATCACGGTATCAGACTATTTTTGAAAGGGAGGTATTTCCTCATGATTTATGTTGGCATTGATGTAGCTAAACTCAACCATTTCGCATCTCTCATCTCTTCTGATGGCGAAATCCTTGTTGGGCCGTTCCAATTCTCAAATGACGGTGATGGCTTCCAGTATCTCGTTTCCGCCTTCGAACCATTCGACGACGAAGAGATCATCATCGGTCTTGAATCAACGGCTCATTATGCCGACAACCTGATCCGCTACCTTGTTGCGGAGGGCTACAACGTTTGTGTCCTTAATCCCATCTCTACTTCTTCCATGCGGAAGAATAACATCCGCAAAACGAAGACAGATAGGATTGACACTTACATCATCGCCCAGACTCTTATGATGCAGAAATCCTACCGGTTCGTTACCTTTGAAGACCTGGATCTGATGAACCTCAAAGAACTGGGGCGTTTTCGTCAGAAAACGGTCAAGCAACGGACCCGGCTGAAGATCCAATTAACTTCTTATGTGGATCAAACCTTTCCGGAACTTCAATATTTTTTCAAGTCCGGCCTGCATCAGAAATCTGTCTACGCTCTCCTGAAAGAAGCGCCGACAGCAAAATCCATTGCTTCCATGCACCTGACCCATCTTGCCTCTCTCCTTGCGAAGACTTCCCACGGTCATTTCAAAAAGGAACAGGCGGCAGAATTAAGAGTTCTGGCACGGAAGTCGGTCGGTCAATCCGACCAGGCGCTGTCCATCCAGATCACTTCTGTGATTGCTCAGATCGAGCTTCTGGATGCTCAGATTGCCCGAGTGGAGGCTGGAATGACAGATATCATGCGTTTCAATGATTCTGTCATCATGACCATTCCCGGCATCGGTTATCTCAATGGCGGGATGATCCTTGGCGAGATCGGTGACATCCACCGGTTCTCCACTCCCAAAAAACTGCTTGCATTTGCCGGTCTGGATCCGTCTGTATACCAATCTGGCAATTTCAATGCCAGACGCACGCGGATGTCCAAACGCGGCTCCAGGGTTTTAAGATATGCCCTGATGAATGCAGCTCATAATGTCGTTAAGAATAACGCCACCTTTAAAGCTTACTATGATAAAAAGATGGCGGAAGGCCGGACTCATTACAATGCTCTGGGACATTGTGCCGGCAAACTTGTCAGAGTCATCTGGAAGATGCTGACTGACGAAGTAGAATTTAACCTCAATTAAGAGGTTTGGATACCAATATCGATAGATTTTGAAAAGCACCCTGAGGGAGCTTTATTAAAGTTACCTTTTTTTACCATCGATAATAAAAAGAAATTTTTTGCTAATTTATACTTGACTTTTCATAGCTGGTCTCCTGACGCATTTACCGCGTCAATAATGGTAAATTTGAAAGTTCACTTTCAATCTTCTACCCCTTTTCTTTTTTATGCCGGAACATCCATTTCATACATTTTTTCTGCTTCCGGCGCCTATATGCTTTGCTGTGATTTTATCTGTTTCTTTTTATACTTTTATTATACCGATACATTTTCAGAAAAAAAGTACGCACTTTTTTATGCCCTGGTCACCTTTTGGTAACCATCCTCGTCTTGCAAATCCGGAAAAATATTACTATAATACAACTATTAGATTTCAAAAGAACAACATAGAGAAAGAAGGGACAACCATGCTGACAAAAGAAGAATTGCCGGAATGCCCGGTGGCAACGACCGTACAGCTGATCGGAAGTAAATGGAAGCTTTTGATCATAAGAAATCTTCAGATGCGCCCGTGGCGTTTTAATGAATTGAAAAAAGATCTGGAGGGTATCAGCCAGAAGGTGCTCACGGACAGTCTGCGCTCCATGGAGGAGGACGGCATCATCGTCCGCACCGTGTACCCGGAAGTACCGCCGAGGGTGGAGTACAGTCTCTCTGAGCTGGGACACTCCATGAAACCGATCCTCGACGCCATGAGCAAATGGGGAACCGATTATAAAGCGAGTCTGGAGACAGACTGAGGGAAAGAAGGAAATGTTATGAAGTCTCATCAGACGGACTTTTCAAAAGGAAATGTATACAGAAATATCTGTGAAGTAGCTGTGCCGATGATTTTCGCACAGCTTTTAAATCTTTTATACAACGTGGTCGACCGTATTTATATCGGAAAGATTCCAGAGATCGGCGCCACGGCTCTGACCGGCGTAGGGCTCTGCTTTCCCATTATCACGCTGGTATCCGCCTTTACCTATCTGTATGGGAACGGCGGCTCGCCGCTTTGCGCCATGGAACGGGGCCGGGGCGATGACAGGGAGGCGGAAGCTTATATGGGGAATTCTTTTACCCTGCTGGTGACCACCGGTCTGTTCCTCACCATTCTCGGCCTTCTGATCTATAAGCCGGTCCTCTATCTGTTCGGCGCCAGCGACATCACCTTTCCTTATGCGGAGGAATACATACGCATCTATCTCCTGGGGACGGTGTTTGTGATGATCTCTGTGGGCATGAATCCTTTTATCAACTGCCAGGGCTTTGGCAGCATGGGCATGCTCACCATCCTGATCGGCGCGGTCTTAAATATCATTCTGGACCCGCTATTTATTTTTGTGTTCGACCTGGGCGTCTCCGGCGCCGCCATCGCCACCGTTTTCTCCCAGTTTTGCTCCGCTCTCTGGGTGCTTCGCTTTCTCACCGGCTCCAGGGCGGTGCTTCATCTGAAAAAAAGCACCCTGCGTCTTCAGTGGACGAGGATGAAAAAAATACTGGGACTCGGCGTCTCCGGCTTTTTTATGGCTTTTACCAACAGTCTGGTACAAGTTGTCTGCAACGCCACCCTGCACGTTTACGGCGGCGACCTCTATGTGGGCGTCATGACCGTGTTAAATTCCGTGCGGGATATCTGCACCATGCCGGTGCAGGGATTTACCAACGGCGCCTCCCCGGTCATCAGTTTTAACTACGGAGAAGGCGCTTATCAGAAAGTGCGAAAGGCGATCAAGTTCACCACCATCGTCTGCGTGGCGTATACGCTGTTCATGTGGGGAATCCTGAAGTTGATCCCGGACTTTTTTATCCGGATCTTTAATGACAGCCCGGAACTTCTGACGGAAGGCATTCCCGCCCTGCACATTTATTTTTTCGGCTTCTGCTTTATGGCCTTACAGTTTACGGGACAGAGCGTTTTCGTCGCCCTCGGCAAATCCGGATATGCCACCTTTTTCTCCCTGCTTCGGAAAGCGATCATCGTCGTTCCCCTCACCATCTTTCTTCCGGGCGTGGCAGGACTTGGAACCGACGGCGTATTCTGGGCGGAGCCGATTTCCAATCTTCTGGGCGGCTGCGCCTGCTTTATCACCATGCTCCTCGCGGTGCTTCCGGAACTGAAATCCCGGAAACCAAGATCAGTCATCTGAAACAACCGGAAACCACAGGGTAAGCCGAAACACTTGCCCTGTAGTTTCTTCTATACATTTCCCGCCCATTTTTTCCATCATGCTCTTGATATTCTGTATACCGATCTCCGTGCTCTCTGTTTTTTCTTCCAGAAAACGAACATGGTTTTCAACGATAAAACCAATCGGTGTTTTCGCTGACGATATCCGCACCGGAAAGGCGGCGTCCGCATACTTTATGATATTGGAAGTAATATTATCCATAATGCGGATAAGATAATCTCCGGAAATCTGTACCCTGTCTTTTCCCCATTCCACCCGAAAATCTACAGAAAAACCTTTTTGTTCCAGATATCCACAGGTCTCCGAAAATAAATCATAGAATATTTCCTCTGCCTCTTCCGGCTCTTCCAGAGAAATCTCCTCTTCCCCTGTCTCAAAGGAATACGTAAACAGATGATCGGCAAGCTGTTTCATCCGCTGCGCCTTCTTCTCAATAATATCCATATATCTTTTCTGCTGTGCTGCATCCAGATTCCGGCTCTTTTTTAAGATCTCCGCGTACAACAAGATGGATGTCACCGGCGTGCGCAGATCGTGAGACATTTCTGTCACAATGCGCTGATTTTCCTTCACCATCTCTGCTTCTTTTTCCCGCATTGTCAGAAAAGAAAGGCGCATGTTCTCCAGTCCGGCTGCCAGTGCGCCCAGTTCATCTTTTCCTTTTACAGTGATGGCATACTCCAGACTTCCGCCTTCCAATATCTCTATCTCCTCGCTGAGCGTCCGGATATACTTCATTTTTTTCCGAATGCCCAACAAAACCAGACTCAGAAAGACAGCAAAAGCCAGCAGCAGGCTGGCAATAAAAATAGAATTGTAGGCCTGATACCCGTAAGCGCCCATTACATTTACCAGTGCGTTTCCATCCGCAAATCTCACTGTATAAAGCGTGTCCGACATTTTCTCCACGCTCTGTGCCGACCGGTTCTCCTGCTGTGTGCTTTGTTCTGACACGTCCTTTCCGGTCACTTCCACGAGCTCCGGATACAGGGAACTGAATACCAGATTTCCATCCTTATAGATATCGACAGCTATGATTTTCTGTTTCGTTACCCAATCTGTGATAGCGGATGTATCTTTAAAGGATAACTGTTCTTTCTCCACATAGTCTTGCAGTCCCTCTGCGTACCGGGCATCCTGTTTTGCCTGATAACCAGACGACATCAGGGCCCTGTCCAGAAAACAGGTCCCTGCGGTGTCCACCACAAGAAAAAGGAGCACGGATACGAACGCTGCAGCAAGCAGAAGGCGCAGCAGTTGCAAATAGATGGAATCTTTTTTATTGATCTCCTGCGTCAAACTTATACCCCTTTCCCCACACGGTCTTAACATATTCCGGATTTTTCGGATCCTTTTCTATTTTCACTCTGAGTTTTCGGATATGCACCATGATCGTGCTGCTGCAGGAATAAAAATATGGCTCCTCCCAGACGCTTTCGTACAGATTCTGTGCGGAAAATATCTTGCCCGGATGACGCATCATCAACAGAAGCATCTGATACTCTATCTCTGTCAGATTTTTCTCCGCGCCCCGCACAAATACCTCATTAAATCTCTTATGGATCCGCATTCCTCCCATCTCGAGATAAGGTTCTTCTGTTTTCCCTTCCGGTGTATTCTTCCCCATATAGATTCTGTAACGTCGTACCAGGGCTTTGACCCGTCCCAGCAGCTCCGCATAAGAAAATGGTTTTATCAGATAATCATCTCCTCCGGCCATAAGCCCGATGAGTTTATCGGACTCCTGCGCCTTTGCCGTCAGAAACAAGATCGGCACATTGGACACTTTTCGGATTTCCTCACAGGTACGCAGTCCCGACATTCCCGGCATCATCACGTCGAGAATCACAAGGTCCGTCTCCTTCTCAAGAAGTTCCAGTCCTTTCCTTCCATTTTCTGCCTCCTGCACTATATAATTTTCACTTTCCAGAAGAATCCGCACACCCTCACGGATATCTGCATCGTCCTCCACGATCAGTACCTGCTCTCTTCTCATATGTATGCTACCTTTCTGCCTTCCCGCGAAAAACGATGCCCTATCCGTATTTCATGATGTTTTACCGCTCTGGCTCCTCTTATCTTTTCTTTATGCTGCTTCCTGTTCCCTTTTTCCTGTCTTTCTTTTTGTTCTTCTTTTTAGTATTCTTTCTGTTCTTTTTTCCTGTCTTTTTTTTCTTTACCTGCACAGACGCTTCTTTTTGGGCATCCTGATTTCCGGCTGCCGTAGTATTCTTCCGGGCTGTACTCGTACTCTGACTGCTGAAATCCACCTTCTTATCTTTTCCGGCATCTGTCTGCGTTGTCTTACTTCCGGAATTTTTTCCGGACTGTGTCACTGTGCTGCCGGATGACTTCTTTCCGGATTGCATCGCTGTGCTGCCGGATGACTTCTTTCCGGACTGTGCCGCTGTGCTGCCGGATGATTTCTTTCCGGACTGTGCCGCTGTGCTGCCGGATGATTTTTTCTGTGTCGTAGCTGTCGCCTGTGTTTTGGAAACACCGGCAGCGCCTCTCTTTTTATGACCGCCGCAAGCTGCCATACTGAGCGCCATCACTCCCACGATACAAAATACCATTCCTTTTCTTACAATACTTCTTTTTGCATTTGCCTGTCTGTTTTTCATCATCATCGTTCTCCTTTCTCAAAAGACAATAACCTCGTCCCTTCACCGGTCTGTTCCGATGACCCGGACATTTTCCCTATCAAAGCAATGTTCTTTGATGATCCTATTATCCCAGAGAAATCTGAACGGTTCATAAAAGAAATCTTAATGAATCTGAAATCGCAGCGCAGCCCCCATGGGGCTACCGCTGCTCTCAGTATATTTTCTTAATCTCTCCCTCGATGCCATACTGCTGCCGGAACTGTCTCAGGTCTTCTTCACTCCGTATGAACATGACCTCCTCACATTGTCCCGTACGGATGTCCTGAAAGGCAGCCACCTTCTCTCCGTTACAAATGCTGCACTTTAAGACCGGACGCTGCACCGCCGGATCATACGTCTTTTTTTCCATCGCGCTTCCACTTTTCTGATTCTTTTTTCTGAAAAACATTGTTTTCCCTCCCCTTCCGTATAACCGTCTGACAGATCCTTTCCGTCTGATCTGCCACGCTCTCCATGCTCCGCATCGTATCATCGTATCAATGTACTTCTTATATCTTTATAAAGGATTTTCATGTATTCGTCAATTAGTTTGTGCAGGAAATGGAAAAAGAGCCCCGGGAGTTCCGAAGCTCTTCTAAAAATCAATATAAAATTATCTTTCAGATCTACATTCCCATCTGTTTTGCGAAGTTTCGTCTACATATCGACCTTTTTTCGAATTATTCCGCTTATTTAGAGCGTTTGCCTCTATTTTCAAATCATATTTAAAATATGTTCCTTATTAAGTTACTCATTTTTGTTGAGTACAAATGAATCTCATAAAATTCCAATTAATCCATCGTACTCCATCCGCTCATTATTGTCTTTATTTTGTAAAAAATTACCCACTCGCTCAGCTTCTTTAGCTTTAATATCATCTAACACATGGGTATATGACACGGTGGTATTATAGTTAGCATGTCCCATAATTTCCTGCACTGTCCGAGGTGTCATACCTTTTTCAAAACATCTTGTAGCAAAAGTATGTCTTAAAGCATGTGGATGAACCCTTTCAAACTTTTTTGGAATTCCTCCTCTGTATAATGCTTCTGTCCGTAATATCTCATTAATCTGCTTAGTTATATGACGCATATCACTCTCAACACTATACCTTCCAATTGGTGATCCCAACGAAGTTAAAAACACTAAATTACCAAGCTCTTCAGGCTGTCTCCAACGTTCTCCTAAATCCAAACGTTTTCTGTTTACTTTCTCAAACTGTTTTTGCAGAATATCTTTTGTTTCACCAAAAAAAGGAATTTTTCGCACAGAATTTTCTGTTTTAGGTGATGTCAGCCTCATTGTTTTTTTCCCATTTTCATATTGATACGATAGCGTCCTCTTTACATAGATGAACCTTCCTTGGAAATCAATATCTCCCCACTGTAGTCCACCCACTTCACCGATACGCATACCTGTGAGCAGCATAAATTTATACATTTCCTCATACCAACTTTTTGTAGTTGCTAAATAAGTGAGGAAAATCTCCTGCTCTTCGACAGATAATACTCGGCGCTCTACTTTTTCACATTTAGGAACTATCGTACCTATAACTGGATTTATAGTCATTAAACCATTTGCTATTGCTGCCTCTATACAATTCTGCAAGATACCCGTTGCTTCTCTGATTGACTTTGATGTTCTTCCCACTTCCAACATATCTGCAATCGCTGTTTGTACATGGAGCTGCTTAATATCCGCTAACGCCTTAGACCCTATTCTCACACCATAATAATTTAAAAACTTACGCTTATAAGAAGCTGACCCTCCATTTTTCAATGTTGGAGCTTTATATTTCTCATACCACTCCTCAAACCATTCACTTAATGTAAGAGTTCTTCCATCTATTTCTGGTAACAGATTATTACGTTTTGCCTCGTCTATAGCGATAGCCAATTGCTTTTTCAGTTCTTTTAGTTTCCAGTTATATAGTACAATGCGATGTCCTGCTACCTGAGCCCGACCCATATACCGGCCATCAGGTCTTTGCGACAAACCTCTACCTAATTCTTTTCCTTTTAAATTTTTACCCATAATCCTCACCTTTTTTAATTGCTGTTGCAATTTTGGAAAAGTTCAAATTATCAGTAATTTTTGAAATTGCAGGAAAATCAGATGCCGTCCTTATTTTTCAAATCAGAATACTTTCCTTTTCTAAACTTTACATCACTATAGAAATCACTCATTCCTGAATTTTTTTCAAAAGTTTCCAGACTCATAATTACCATATCCCCATAACCATTTTTAGTAATAAAGACTGGTTCATCCGTACTATGACATAATTCTGATATAGCATTCGTATTTCTTAGTTCTCTGATTGGAATTATTTTGGGCATCGTTTCATCTCCTTTCCTTTGTTATAGTAGCATAATTATGCTACAAATACAAGTTAATTTCATGTGTACTGATAATCCTTTTTTACATTATTAATTGAAATTTTGCATTCTTTTTCAATTCTTCGTCTAACAATTCTTTATGGATAAATACTCTCCGACCAATTCGTACAACGAATTTACAACAAGGACTAGATATTACTTCTCTTGCTTTTGTCTTTCCTATTCCTATGTATTCACAAAATTCATCAAAAGTCATCAAATTTTTCTCGTAATCCATATTCACCTCTTTTTGTAATCTAATAATTTTTTCTCATACTCCATTTTCATAAAAAAACTGCATCGTTTTCAATTTCGATTACTTTACGACACGTTGACGCATAGTAATAAATATAGATTGCTTTATATTATACCTGCTACATAATTTAAAAACATTTTTTCTTTTTCCAGGATAAATATTCATTTGCCAAGGTACAACGATTCCATTAAACTCTGTCAAACATTGAAAGGGAAATATCTGACAAAATATCATGCAATCTTAAAATTCAACACTTTAGTAATCAATTTTGTTTCTAGTCTCCGACGCAATGACTCATCTACACAATAATGTGTATTTCCATATTCATCATATAACTTTCTAGTAGATAAAACTGCTATGTATCCTTCATAATGCTTTAATACTTTATCAATCGCTTCAATATCACCTTTGGACGCAGCTTTAATGTAAACGGTAGATAGCCCGTACCTCGAAAATTATAGTCATATGTGAGATAATAGA
>DSLMC04103__coassemble_240_pt1 | contig 89324 bp, 77 predicted proteins | sample DSLMC04103__metabat2_low_PE_013 | metagenome-assembled genome bin DSLMC04103 | reverse complement strand
TATTCAGTTATCAACTTTCTTTACTGAACTTCGTTCAGCTCTTTTGCTTTTGAACCGCAAAAGCTTCTATATTTTATCACAATCTCTTTTGTTTGTCAAGCACTTTTTTCTTTTTGTTTTCAATCAAGATTCAAAAGAAAATGTGTTTTTCAAAACTCATTTCTTTGCATCTCTTATCGATGTAAAGAAGTCAATATATGGAAGACTGTTCTTTTTAAAGCCTTTGCTCTCACAGGCAACTTTGATATTATATCATATTCTCGACAAATGTCAAGAAAAATTTGCAATTATCAAATTGATAATTGCAAATCAACGGAGAAGAAGGGATTTGAACCCTTGCGCCGCTATTAACGACCTACTCACTTTCCAGGCGAGCCCCTTCGGCCTCTTGGGTACTTCTCCAAATTAATAGCATTCTTTAAGTCTCCCGCCTTTTATAAAAACCAATTTATAAAAGTACGGAGAAGGTGGGATTCGAACCCACGGTACCTTTCAGTATCACTGGTTTTCAAGACCAGCTCCTTAAACCACTCGGACACCTCTCCAGAAGCTATCATTTTCTGTCACAGCTAACCGCGACTTGATTATATTACCATCTGTTTTCACAAATGTCAACACCTTTTTTTATTTTTTTTACAAATTTCTCAGAAGCCCTGCAAAGCGTCTGTTTATCAGCCATTTTCACACTTTTATCGTTCTTATATTCCACCAGATAAACTTTCTTTCTTCGGAAAAAATATCTGTACGATCACCTGTTTTTCATTTTCTTTCTTCTGATATTCTACCGTTCCCCCATACGTTTTTACAATATCACGGATGATCTTCATCCCATACCCATGATTTCTTTTATCTGGCTTTGTGGTCTGAAAATTAACTTTTTCCGGCTCTTCACAATAATTCTGAACAGTCATCCTCCAACCTGCATCTTCCTGATACACAGAAAAATCGATTTTCCTGTACATTTCCTCTCTGACCTGCTCCGTCGCCTCTATTGCATTATCCAGTAAATTTTGCAGTAAACCATTGATATCAATCTCCCTCATCGGCACGAATTCCTGAAAATCCATTGTAATCTGCAAAGTAATCCCTTTTTCCCTGCACTGTTTATTTTTTAATGTACAAATCGTATCAATAAAAATATTGTCACTGTACATTGTATGCTGTGTGATTGCCTTTATATTTTCTGACCCCACATATTCTCCCTGCGCATTTACCTCGCCGTATTTTTCCAACAGTCCTTCCAGCACATGGATGTGTTTTTTCATATCATGACGATACTTCTTTGTCACCTCGATTTCTTCCTGCATCTCTCCATATAACTGCTCCATGGCATCCAGTTTTTCCTGCAGGCGCTGGTTTTTCTCCTCAAGAGCCAATATTTTCACGATCCTTCTTCTGACCAGTTCAAGCAGAACAAGAATCAGAAGAACTTCCAGTAAAATCCTCATGCTGTCTTTTTTTCCTTCCTCCATAAGATCCGCCGTAATCTGCCTTTTTTCTGTACACCATACGCATCCTTCTGTTTTCTTCAGTCATATATCCCATTTTCAAGCCCCACGACCATCTGCACTCTCTTTTCTTCCCGCTGCACATGAATGATCCCGTTATATTTCCGTATCCACGGGAAAAAAGACCGTTTTCTCACCGGAATTTTTCGCAGGGTCTTCTCCGCGGTTTTTGTTGTTTTCTTCCCGTCTGAGATTTTTTTCTCTTTCTTCTTCTCGTTTTCCATCCCTTTCTCCTGATTCTCCGTCTGATCCTTTTTCTGATCTTCTGCCTTATTTCCTTCCGGATTTTTCATCTGAGTTTCTTCCGGATCTTTTTCCTTCGGTATCAGGGATACCGCCATGGAAAAGAGGAGCTGGTTTTTGACCGTCGCTCCGTGCACGCTGATCCTGGTATCTTTCCGGCAGTCTTCCGCTGTCTTTATTCCGTAATCCAGCATCCGGGACAGGATGGCGGCCGCATCTCCGGCGCTCACTTTCTCTCTGTGGTACTCGTGAAAGAGGACGTCCGTTCGGATCCCCTGCCGGCGGCAGGTGCGGACAAAGTCCCGCAGCACGCTGTCCACAGCGAAATCACTGCAAAAGAAGACTTCTCCCAGTGCTTCGTATTGTTCCGTCAGCCGGTGCAGATGAGCGCGCAGTTCTTCCGAAGGCAGATTTGACTCCCCTGCTGTTTCTGTTATTTCCACCTTCCCTGCAGCACCGCCGGTCAGCAGTTTTGCCCCCTGTTCCAGGAGAAGGCGGGTCTCGTCGATCTCCCGGATGTGGCGGGCCACCTGACGGTAGTAATCTTCCATCTGGTCTTTGTTGCGCAGGAGTATGGATTGTTTATGTTTAGATATTATGTAGTAAACCAGACACTCTAAAAAAATAAATATCAAACTGATACACATCTGCCCCAGTCCAAAAAAAATCATGACATCTGATACCAGCAATTTATCTGTCCATACATATAATATATTAGATAACCATGAATTTACTAAAATAGTCAAAAGAAATCCACCCAGAATCCAGGAACCCAGAAATTGAATATGACGTATCTTTTTTAAAGTTGGTGTTCCAAAATAAATTATTATTGCAAGTATCGACATACCAAATCCAAAAATAAAAACGGGATTTGGATTTAAATATCCTGCGATATACACGGACATCGCTGACACAGCATCTAAACAAATATATGTTGTCAATAATTTGAAAAATTGTATTTTCCAACATAGACTCAGAATAACAGCTATCGTGAGAGCTATTCCCGTCCCCGTTGTCGCCACAATAAAACGAAACCACAGCTCCTGGCTGTAAATATCATTTAATATTCCTAAAACTATTATGTTATATATAACAAAATGAATGATATTCGCCAGAAAAACTATCCATTTTCTTTTTGCCCTGCCATATATAATGCTCAACAGTACGGATATCATAAGTTTTGTCGTAAAACCCATGCTTAACATTCCCTGTACTTCAACTAATTTTTCCACCATTTTATCTTCTCTCTATCTTCTGTCACCAGTTTTTATGTTCTCTGAAATCGTGAGTTCTCCTGAATCTCACTCCCCATGATTTTCAAGTCCCACGACCATCTGTACTCTCTTTCCTTCCCGCTGCACATGAATAATCCAGATTGATGATCACGAACATCATCGTCTGCGACAGAATTCCCAAACTCAGCATGCTTCGATTTTCCCACAATATTTCCATCGCTTTTCTCCGTCTTTTTACAGGCTGCATTACATACAGCGGTAGTTTGTTGAAATTATTATATCTTTTCTGTCTGATAGTTTCAATTTATATTCAGGATTTTTTAGAAGAGAAAGGAATTATTTCTGAAAAAGAGTCGGAAAATGCAATATTTCCTGTAAAAAAAACAGGCTTTCCAGGTTCCGACATTCTGCTTTCCGGTCAGGCAGAATGTCTGTTATCCTGCCCGGCCGGAGAAGGCGCAGTCTGTGTGGTTTGAAAAGCCTGTTTTCTTTATTATATGATCTGTTGTACTGACCCGTTCATTTTCAGCATAATGACTAGTGTACTGACCCGTTCATTTTTAGCATAATGGCGAAGAATGCGTTTTCATTCTGCAAGGCGGAAGAATGAGGCGTAGTGGGCGCTACGCCGATTGATGACAACACCGCAGATGGAAATGCAGGCAAGTCATTATGCGAAATGTGAGCAGGTCAGTACACTAGTATGCATTGAGCGGCACATCGTCCTCAAATGGCCGAATGTCCCGGATCTCAACGTAGTAGCCGTACTGAGTATTTACCTGAATGTAAACACGGTCGCCGACATGGTGTCCCATCAGTGCTTTCCCGAGAGGGGATTCGATGCTCACCCGGTTTTTCATGGAATCCACCAGAACGGTGGTGACAAAGGAGAAAACCTCCTCTTCGTCATCCTCCTCAAAGTAGAGGGTCACCGTTTTGTTGACGCCAACCTGGTCAGCGGCGGCGTGATCTTCCAAAACTTCGGAGGTCCGGATCATACGCTCCAGATAGCGGATGCGGCTCTCGTTCCGGTTCTTTTCTTTTTTGGCCGCGTGGTACTCGAAGTTCTCACTCAGGTCACCGTGGGCGCGGGCTTCTTTTACATGCTCGAGAAGCTCCTTGCGCACTACGACTTTGCGGTGCTCGATCTCTTCTTTCATTTTGTCGATATCGTGCTGTGTCAATTTGTGGCGCATAGTTTCTCCTTTCCTGACGCATTTACTGTGTCAATAATGGTAGATTTGAAAGTTTACTTTCAAACTTTCACCTGCTTTCGTCAATACGCCTTCAGTTCCTTCCACAGACGGCTGTAGAAGGTATCCATTTCTGCACCAAGGTACTGATAAACCTCACATTTGTTCATAGTCTCTTCATCCGGGAAGATGGTGGAGTCGGCTCTTGTCTCCTCGTCCATCTCCTCATAGACCGATTTCTGCGGAGGACCGTACCAGACGTAGTCAAAGTTCATCATGGCGATGTCCGGACGATTCATGAAATCAATAAACTTCTCCGCCGCCTCTTTGTGTTTGGCAGACTTCGGGATCATCCAGCAGTCAAACCAGATGTTGGTGCCCTCCTGCGGAACCACGTAGGTCAGGTTTTCATTTTCCTCAATCGCCACGGTGGCATCACCGGAATAAATGACGCCCAGCGCCGCGTCCCCGGAAATCATGGCATCTCTTGTCTCGTCGACGAGATAAGCGGCCAGGATTGGTTTCTGATCCATGAGCATCTGCTGTGCCTCCAGGAGTTCATTTTTATCCGTGGTATTGATAGAATGGCCTTTTAACTTCAGCGGGACAATAAATGCATCACGGACGCTGTTTTCCATGATGATCTGATCTTTGTATTTTTCGTCCCAAAGAACAGACCAGCTGTTCACTTCCTCATCCACCATTTCCTCGTTATATAAAATGCCCACCGTTCCAAAGAAGTACGGAATGGCATACTCGTTGCCCGGATCAAAGGCTTTGCAGAAATCCATATATTTCTGGTCCACATTGTCCAGATATTCCATCTTTGAAGTGTCGATCGGCTGCGCGTCGCCCGCCTCGATCATTTTCTCGATCATGTAATCGGAAGTGCAAATCAGATCGTAGTCGATCGCGCCGGACTGATATTTTGTATACATATCCTCCGGAGTGATATACTCCTCGTATTTGACCTCGATGCCGGTCTCCTCCTCAAACATCTGGATGGTTTCTCTCTCGATGTAATCGCCGTAATTAAAGATAATCAGCGTGTTGTCATCCTCCGCTGTGGCGCCGCCGGAACAGCCAGCCGCTGCCAGAGTTGTTCCCAGAACAGTCAGGGAGAGAAGGCCGTATCTGCCTATCTTTTTTAACATATTTTTTCGCATTTCAGTACTGCACCTCCTTCTTCTCTTTCGTCGCCGACAGGCGGTTGATGATGGCAAGAAGGATCAGGATCACAAACAGCAGGATCGTGGACAGAGCATACATTTCCGGATTGATACCCCTTCTTAACTGCTGATAGATCATCGTGGAGATCGTATTGATACCGGCTCCCTTTGTAAAGTAGGTGACCACAAAGTCATCCATGGAGATGGTAAACGCGAAGAAGAAGCCTGCAAGAATACCGGACAGTATCTCCGGCAGCACCACCTTCACAAAAGCGTATACCGGGGAAGCGCCCAGATCAAGCGCCGCCTCATACAGGTTCTTGTCCACCTGTCTCAGCTTCGGCATGACGTTTAATATGACATACGGCAGACCGAGCGTCACATGAGCGATGAGCATGGAGCCGAAGCCCAGCGTCATAAAATGTACAAACAGCAGCATAATGGAGATACCTGTCACCATCTCTGAGTTGAGCAGCGGGATATTGGCCACTGACTGCAGAACGCCCCGCATTTTCTTTCCCATGGCGGACATGGCGATACAGAGCAGCGTGCCAATGATCGTCGCGATCAGAGCCGCCGATGTGGTCAGAAGCAGCGAGGTCCGCACGGCCAGCAGCACTTCCTCGTTCTGAAACAGGTCCGTGTACCAGTGCAGAGTAAACCCTCCCCACACCGTCCGCACTTTGGAATCGTTGAAGGAGCAGACGATAAGAATGAGCAGAGGGGAGTACAGTAAGAATCCGATCAGGCCCACATACAGTCTGCCCGCATATTTTTTTGCTTTTACCATAACATCGTATCTCCTTCCTCCGCTTTACTTCTGTTCATGATGGCCATACTGATCAGAATAAATACCATCAGGACCAGAGACAGTCCGGAACCGAGATTCCAGTTGTTCGCCAGATTGAATTCCTGCTCGATGACATTACCGAGCAGCAATATCTTGGAACCGCCGAGAATGTCGGCGACCACGAACTCGGACATGCTCGGAATAAACACCATAGTCACCCCGCTGATGACACCCGGCAGGGAGAGGGGAACGATGATCTTCCGGAAAGTCACGAACACGGTGGCGCCCAGATCCTGCGCCGCCTCGATGACGTCCTTATCAATCTTGCTCATCACATTATAGATCGGCAGGATCATAAACGGCAGGTAATCATAGACCATACCGATGAGGATGGCTCCCCTTGTATACATGATCCTCTGCGCCGGGAGTCCGAAAAATCCCAGCAGCGCGTTGATGATACCGGTATTGGACAGAAGCATCTGCATGGCAAGTACGCGCAGCAGAAAGTTGATCCACATCGGCAGGATAAAAAGCATAATGATGATGTTGGAAGCTTTTCCTTCATGCTGGCTTAAAATGTAAGCGAGCGGGTAGGCGATCACCAGACAGATGACCGTGCTGCCGAGCGCCATAAGCAACGAGTTTCCAAATGCTTTATAATGTACCGGGTCCGCGATGGCCAGTACATTTTCCAGCGTGAATGCGCCGCTTCCGTCCGTCACGCCATAGTAGACGATCATGAAAAGCGGCAGAATGATAAATCCGATCGCCCAGATGATATACGGGCTTGCCAGTATTTTTCTATTCATTGATGTTCACCGCTTTCTCATCGTCGGATTCCGGCTTATTCATGATCTGAATGTTAAACGGAATGACGGAAACACTTACCTTTGTGCCCACCGGATGGCAGACTGTACTGTGCACCAGCCACTCATAGCCTCCGGCCATGACATCCATCTCGTAATGGACGCCTTTAAAGATCAGGGAGGTGACAACGCCATCCAGCGTCCCCTCGCCCTCTTTACCTAAGATCACGTCTTCCGGACGGATCACAACGTCCACCGGACGGTTGGTTCCAAAACCCACGTCCACACACTCAAACTTATGTCCGAGGATCTCCACCAGCTTATCCTCCAGCATGATGCCGTCAATGATGTTGCTGTCCCCGATAAAGTCAGCCACAAAGGCGTTCTCCGGTTCATTGTAAATGTCTTCCGGCGTCCCCATCTGCTGGATATAACCCTGGTTCATGACCACCACCTTATCGGACATGGTGAGGGCTTCCTCCTGGTCATGGGTAACGTAAATGAAAGTAATGCCCAGCTCTTCTTTCAGACGCATCAGCTCATACTGCATATCCTGGCGCAGTTTTAAGTCAAGGGCTCCCAGAGGCTCATCGAGAAGAAGCACCTTCGGCTCATTGACGATGGCTCTGGCGATGGCGATCCGCTGCTGCTGCCCGCCGCTTAAGGAGGACGGACGGCGCTTCTCGTAGCCATCCAGATTAACCAGTCTGAGCGCATACTTGATCTTATCGCGGATATAACTGTCAGACTTTTTGTTGATCTTTAACCCGAAGGCGATATTTTCCTCGATGGTCATATGCTGAAAGAGCGCATACTTCTGGAATACGGTGTTCAGATTTCTCTTGTTGGCAGGCAGGTCTGTGATGTCTTTGCCATCAAAGATCACTCTGCCCTTGTCCGGTTTCTCAAATCCGCCGATAATCCGCAATGTCGTCGTCTTTCCGCATCCGGACGGTCCTAAAAGCGTGATGAACTCATTTTCCTTCACTTCCAGACATAAATCGTCCAATACCATTGTATTTTCAAAATGTTTGGAAATGTGCTGTAATTCCACTAAATTATTTTTCATGAATTATTATCCCTGTACTAAACCTTTCTCTCTGTATTTTCGTGAAAGCTCCTGACGGCCGGTCTGCCGTCTTTGCTTCATAAGTGCCGTCTGCCGCGGCAGACGCCCGCTTAGAAACTTGGAGGGGATGTCACCCATAAAATATCTGCGCCTTTTTCGGAAGAAATGTAGTGGGTACGGTCCGCCGTGTAATAAAAGGAGTCTCCCTTCTTCGCGCTGTGCACTTTCTTTCCCAGATGGATCATGATCTCTCCGCAGAGCACATAGCCGAACTCCTCTCCCTCATGAGGGTTATCCGGGTAGGTGGAGCCTTTCGCATCCAGATGCAGACAGATGGGTTCCATGGTATTTTTCTGCGCGTTCGGGATGATCCACTGGATCCGGTTCCCGTATTCTTTATCTTCTTTTATAAAATAATCTTCTTCCGTAAAGACAATCTGTTCTTCTTCCGTATCGTTCCGGAAAAACTCTCCGATGGAAGTTCCCAGACATTGCAGAATGTCCTCCAATGTGGCGATGGACGGAGAAGTCATGTCCCGCTCCAGCTGTGAGATAAACCCCTTGGTAAGCTCTGCCCGGTCCGCAAGCTCCTCCTGTGTCAAGCCATATCTTTTTCTCAAATCTCTGATTCTATCACCAATCTTCATACTTTCCGGCAGACAACTCCCCTCTCCCTTTGACATGAGAGAACGCAGCTGCTTTTCTGCGGCATCCCGGCAGAAAAACGCCCGGCGGCACCTCCTTTTTCTTTCATGATCCCAACCTGTTTTCTCCGCAGGCCGGGCAGCCGGCAATCTTTTCCGGCCGTTAAATCATACTCAACGAGTATGTAAACACTAAACTTCAAGTTTAGTATCATTAAACCATGCAGTATTATGACAGAGCACGGAAGATTTGTCAAGTAAAAAAGAACGCTGCAATACGATCCTCGCGGAGCGTTTTTTCAGGAATGCAATCCCCTATGAAACAAAAAAATCCTGCCGGATGCGGGACGAAAACCGTCTGCATCTGACAGGATGATTCTGTACATTTTCCGAATTCATTTTTGTATATGTTTCTCTGCGACCATTTTATCCGGCAGCGCCGCCGAAAAGAAAACTCACGCGTCTTCTTTCACCCAGGCGATCTTATCCGCGAGGATTTCTGCAATTTTTGTCACCACCGGCTTCATGAGAAGCAGCGCGTCCTCCCGGGTCTTTCCGGACGCAGTCACGCGGATGAGCACACCGTCCTCCTTGGCATAGGTGGCAACAGTCGGGTTCTCACTGTCCAGGATATCTCCCAGCTGGTCTGCGATCGGCGCCTCGCCGATGACGCTCAGAGGCATCTCATCCGGTCCCTTCACCTTGATGTTGATGGACACAAAAACGTGGTCGGAGAGACGGCGGATGTACAGGCGGCTGCATTCCGCGAACAGCGCTTTCATCTCCTTCGGCGGTCCCGGCAACATGATGACCGCTTTATTGCCCTGTGCCATGATGATGCCCGGCGCCAGACCTGCCGGATTGGTGATGACGAGAGAACCCTCCGGCACCATCGCCTGCTTCTTCTGGCTCTCGGTCATCTGGGTGATGCCATAGGATTCCAGTCTCTTTTTCACGTGCTGATACGTTTTTTCATCAAATATCAGCTGTTTTCCGAAGTAGGAAGCTGCCACCTCCTTCGTCAGATCATCCTTCGTCGGTCCCAGTCCTCCTGTGGTGATGATCAGATCCGAGCGTTCCAGCGCCGTCTTTAACACATTACTGAGTCTCTCTTCATTGTCCCCGACTACCGATTGATAATACAGGTCGATCCCCAGACGCGCCATCTCTTTCGCAATATACTGCGCGTTGGTGTTCACAATATTTCCCAGTAATAACTCTGTTCCCACACTGATAATTTCCGCTACCATAGTTTTCGCCTTTCTTTTCTGTGCTTTTTCCGACGTTTTACGCCGGTTTTCCAAGCGTTTATCCTGTTTTTTATTATAACAGAGCGCTTTTTATCCCGCAAGTGCCGCATTCTCCGGCAGCAGATTTTCGTGGGGATTTTCTTTTATTTTCTTTTTTTCCAGAAGATGGCGTCCGGTTTTCTCCTGCTCTTTTTGAATAATTTCGCCTGTTTGGGTTCATCCTTTTATAAGAACACAAAGGCAAGTCTTGAATTTCAGTAAGCAGGAGGGTACAAATGTTTCTAAATAAAGTAGAAATATGCGGCGTAAATACCTCAGAGCTTCCTCTTCTCTCGGAAGAGGAGAAAAACCATCTGTTTGAAAAGATCGAACAGGGGGATGCCGCTGCCAGGGAACAGTATATCAAAGGCAATCTTCGTCTCGTTCTGAGTGTGATCCAGCGTTTTTCCGGCAATCATGAGAGCGCGGACGATCTGTTTCAGGTGGGCTGCATCGGTCTGATGAAGGCCATCGACAACTTTGACCGGACACTGGACGTCAAATTTTCCACTTACGCTGTTCCCATGATCTTGGGGGAAGTCCGCCGCTATCTCAGGGATAACAACAGCATCCGGGTCAGCCGCTCCCTCCGGGACACCGCCTACAAAGCAATCTACGCCAGAGAGCAGCTTCTGAAAACCATGGACCGGGACCCGACCATTGAGGAGATTGCCAGGGAGATCGATCTGCCCGAGGAGGACATCATCTACGCGCTGGACGCCATCGCCACGCCGGTCTCTCTCTTTGAACCGGTATACCAGGACGGCAGCGACGCTCTTTTTCTGATGGACCAGGTCTGTGATAAAAAAAGCCGGGAAGATACCTGGGTGGAACATCTGGCTCTCCAGGACGCCATGAGCCAGCTCACCAGCCGGGAATACCACATCATCAAAAAGAGGTTCTATGAGGGCAAGACCCAGACGGAGGTGGCCGATGAGATCAGTATCTCGCAGGCACAGGTGAGCCGTCTGGAAAAAAATGCGCTGAAAGCCATCCGAAGTTACTTAAATGAATAACTGCGCGTTTCTCCCTGCAGTTTTTCATTCATTCCATTTTGATCATCTCCTTTTTCAGGCGGTGTATGATCTTTTTCTCCAGCCGGGAAATGTATGACTGTGAGATTCCCAGCATATCCGCCACCTCCTTCTGGGTTTTCTCCTCCTCTCTTCCATTTAACCCGAAGCGGAGGGAGATGATCAGCTTTTCCCGGTCTGTGAGCGTTTCCATCGCTTTTTTCAAAAGCTTTTTATCAATCTCATCCTCAATATCTTTTGAGATGACATCCTCGTCGGTCCCCAGGATATCAGACAAAAGGAGTTCATTTCCATCCCAGTCCACGTTCAGAGGTTCATCAATGGAGACTTCCATCCTTGTCTTACTGGTTCTTCTCAAGTACATGAGGATCTCATTCTCAATACAGCGGGAAGCGTAGGTGGCGAGCTTGATCTTCCTTTCCAGATTAAAGGTCTGGATGGCTTTGATGAGTCCGATGGTTCCGATAGAGATCAGATCTTCCACCCCGATTCCCGTATTTTCAAACTTTTTTGCTATGTACACGACCAGGCGCAGGTTTCTCTCAATGAGGATCGCTCTTGCCTCCTCGCTTCTCCTCGTATCAAGCTGGCTTAAAACATAAGCTTCCTCCTCGGGCTCCAGCGGCGGCGGGAGCACATCGGTCCCTCCGATATAATGTACCTCCCCTCTCGGATGAAGAAGCTGTTTCATACTGTTGACCATAGTGAATCGCACCCGTTCCATTCCTGATACATTTAACACAACTGACATAACAATTATCCCCTCCTGATGCTAAAGATATCTGCCGGCAGCAAAACGGCCGCCGCCGCATCCCGGAAGATCTGCCGGGCGGTGATCCCCAGCATTCCCTTTCTGTCGGCAAGTACCTTTCCGTCTTTTTTTACAATGATACGGTCCGCAGTGATTCCGGGCATCCAGCTGTCCTCCTTTCCCACAGAAGAGTAGGAGATAGGCGTGATACCCGACCACAGATTCTCGGTCATGATTTTCCAGGGAAACCGTTCCTGTGTGACAAGAAAGGCGAGCATCTCTTTCTCCTTTTCATCCAGAAGACCTTCTGCCGATTTCAGAGACAAGACACAGATCCCCTCTCCTGTCCACCGGCTTTCCAGCCGGTTGCCGGAATCATACATGCCCTGCAGAAACACAGTGCGGTCCTTTCGACGGATTTCCACCTCATAGGTACATTCTCTTTGTTTTACTGCTTCTTTTTTCATCCTTTTTCCCACAGACCGGCTGAACAGAAAGACGGCCGCGCATCCCGCCGCTGTCGTCCATCCTTCCGGCAAAACAGTACTCCCCGGAAAACGACGCAGCGCATAGCAGGCGCCTCCCATCAGGCAGGTATACCCCAGGGCGGCGCAAGCTGCCTGCAGAAACTGCCTGAGACTGCGGACAGAGAAAGTCCACCACAGTATCATGCCCACAAGGCATATCGCCGCTGCTCCCCGGATTGCTTCCGGAGCGCTTCCTGCCCGGACAAACCACAACAGGTAAGTCCCGGCGGCAAGAAAAGCGCCGACGGCCACTCTGCGATTTCCCGTACCCGGAAAAAAGTCTTTTTTCACCAGTACCAAAATCAGGTAGTCGATCATCCAGTTAGTAAAAAACAGAATGTCCAGATAAATCATGCTTTCTTCATTTTACTATAAGAGGGCACAAAAAAAAGTCGAAACCCATAGGAAAAATCCTAAAGGTTTCGACTTATTTATACATGGTGTGAACATGTTCCGACACACCGTTATGTACGTGATCCTACGATATCTTCCCCGGTACCTGTGCACCGGTCTTTTGTCTATCTTCTCTTCTGCAGGAACTCCGGAATCTTGATCTCCATATCACCGGCGTCATAGTTTCTGGAGGAAGTGCCTGACTGCTCCGCTCTCTTCTGCGGCGCTGTCTTGATAGCCTGACCATTATAGGTAGGGCCGCTCTCCGTCTTCTTTGTTCCGGTACTGCGGCTTCCTCCCTTTGATGTGCCTGTCCCGGATACATCGTGTAGTCCGGTGGCGATGATCGTGATGCTCACCTCATCTTCCGGCATATCTTCGCTCTCCACGTTACCGAAGATGATATTTGCCTCGTCTCCCGCCACCTCTGTCAGGTAGGAGACAGCCTCGTAAACCTCCTGGATGCCAACATCCCCGGAGAAGTTGATGATGATATCGGTCGCGCCGCTCACCGTCGTCTCCAGAAGCGGGCTCTCCATGGCCTTCTTGATAGCTTCCACTGCCTTATCTTCTCCGGTACCCATGCCGATACCGATGTGGGCGATGCCTTTATCTCTCATGACAGTCTGGATATCCGCGAAATCCAAGTTGATAAGACCCGGTTTGAAAATAAGGTCGGTGATGCCCTGTACACCCTGCTGGAGTACTTCGTCCGCCTTGCAGAACGCATCTTTGATCGATGTTCTCTTGTCACAAATCTGAAGCAGCTTATCGTTCGGAATGATGATCAGCGTATCTACATTCTCTTTCAGACGCTCAATGCCCATCAGCGCGTTATTCATACGTGGCTTACCCTCAAAAATAAACGGCTTTGTGACAACACCTACGGTGAGGATCCCCAGATCCTTGGCGATCTCCGCTACGATCGGCGCCGCACCTGTACCGGTTCCGCCGCCCATACCACAGGTGACAAAAACCATGTCCGCGTCCTTCACGAGTTCGGTGATCTCATCCCGGTTCTCTTCCACCGCAGCCGCTCCGATCTCCGGCTTTGCTCCGGCGCCCAGTCCTTTGGTCAGTCTCTCCCCGATCTGTACGCGCGTGGCAGCCTTACATAAATCAAGAGCCTGTTTATCTGTATTGATACCGATCAATTCCACTCCTTCAATTGATTCGTCAACCATACGGTTCACGGCATTGTTTCCTGCTCCGCCCACTCCAATGACAAGAATTTTAGCGTGAGCCAGCTCTTCGTTTGACATAATTTCCAGCAAGGTCTACTCCTCCTTATTCTATGTAAATGAATATAATCCACCTGATTTTAGTTTATGGTTATATAATACGTTTTTTCATAGAATTAATCAACAAAAATTTTTATTTTTATCTATGAAATCTTTCATTATCTTTTCGGCATTACTCAGAAAACGCCCCAAAACAGGAAATGAAATCGTGCTCTCTGTCGAAAAAAAGACAGGATTATTCGTGGAATATGATGATATTTTTCTCATCCGTATATAAATGCATATCAATGACACCCTTCTTATGCTCTCTGGAAACCGCCTCCAGTGTCTCTGCGATCCTGGACATTTTTCCGTCCAGGTACGCGGATGTTCCCAGATATATCTCAAATTTACCGGACAACAGAGTGATGTCATTCTCATTCTCGAAATGTACCTCGGAAATATTCAGTCCGTAGGTGCTGATCTTTTCCGTGATGGCAAGTATGGTATTAAAGTAACTGCCGTCCACCGGAATCTGCTTTCCGAGCACGATCTCATGGAAAGGGACGCCCGTCACCACCGGAACCCCGGCAAACCGGTATCCCCGGCTCTCCTGTGCAATGCCCTCCGAATCAAAATAGACATTTTTATCCATATATTCAAAGACACCCGAGCGGAGCTTCTCCTTCACATGAATCTGCAGGGTGTGGGTATCGCCGAAGCTCATGGTGATCTCCTCGATAAACGGCAGATATTTCTGCCCGAAAATACGATTCTGCGCCATCATGATCAGCGTATTGCCCACGTAATCCTTTTCCTTCACTTTCCGGATGATCTCTCCGTCCGTGTAGGTCTGATTGCCGCTCACCTCGATCCGCTCCACGGAAAATCCGACGGCGGCACAGAAAATCCCCAGCCCCAGTATGCAGAGGATGCACAGCCAGAAAATCGTTTTATGTAATTTTCTTTTTTTCGTGTTCTTTATAAGCGTAAGCTGTCTGTTATTCATGTTTCTCCCGCCTGGCACAAAGCCGCTATTCCTTTATCTTCATGTACCTGGAAACGGACAGGACAAGCCCCATCTCTATCAGGAGGAAACACAGCGAGGTTCCTCCGTAACTGATGAACGGCAGCGGAATACCTGTATTCGGTATGGTATTGGTCACAACACCGATGTTGATGAACACCTGAATCCCCAGATGCGCGATCGCTCCCACGACGATCATGGAGCCGTAAAGGTCAGCCGCATTGAGCGCCACTACCATGAACCGCCACAACAGCACAAAGTAGATAATGAGGACACCCACCGCGCCGAACAGTCCCAGCTCCTCACAGATAATGGAAAAGATCATATCGTTGTGCGTCTCCGGGACAAATCCCATTTTCTGCATGCTCTGTCCGAGCCCCTTTCCAAAGAGCCCGCCGGAACCGATCGCATACAGTCCCTGCAGCGTCTGCAGTCCGGTCTCATACTGCTCCGGATTGAGCCATACTTTGATTCTGGTCACCCGGTAGCCCTGCGTGAGGAGCAGAACGGCTATGCCGGCGATACCGGCAGCGCCGATGGCAAAAAACGGTTTCCATTTGTCGCTGGCCACAAAGATCATGATGACCGTGATTGCCAGCAGGATGATACTCGTACTCAGGTTCTCGATGCCGACGACACCGATGACCGGTATGGCCAGCACAAAGCTTTTTATGATCCCCTTCCAGGTACGGAGATGTCTGACATTCCGGCTGATATAGATGGCAAATATGAGGATCAGCGAAACTTTGGCAACCTCTGACGGCTGAAAGCTTAACGGCCCAAGCCGCAGCCAGCGCCGGGAACCGTGGGATACGACCGCAAAGATCAACGTAAAGATGAGCAGCAGGATCGTTCCCCAGTAGTAGGCCGACAACATCCATTTCCGGCTCTTCCAGAAATGATAATCCACTCTCGCCACAAAGAACATGGCAATGATACCGATGACGGCAAACACTGCCTGCCGTTTCAGCCAGTACGCTGCGTCCTGCATATACAGGCTCCCCCGGTAGGAACTTGTGCTGTAGACCATCACAAGACCGAAGCCCACCAGAAAAATGACCAGAAACACGATAGAGTAATCCATGGCGTGCGGGCGCCGCACCGCCGTGCGGCTGCGAACGGTTCCCCCGGATGGAACGCGTCTTGCTGTTTTATCCTTTCCAGCCATTCTGCTCACCCCTTAAATCTGCGGACGATCTCTTTAAACACCTGTCCTCTGACCTCATAGTTTTTGAACATGCCCCAGCTTGCGCAGGCCGGGGATAATAAAACGGCATCTCCCGGAACTGCTTTCTCTCTGGCGATCTCCATCGCCTCCTCAAAGGTATCGGCGTAAATGACATTGGTAAACCCGTGCGCGTTTGCCGTGGCGCCGATCGCCTTCGCGGTCGCTCCCATGAGAATCAGATATTTCACCTTTCCGTCAAAGGACTCGATCCATTCATCGTACTCTGCTTTTTTATCGTAACCGCCTCCCAGAAGGATGGTCGGTTTCACCATCGCCTGGATGCCCTTGATGGCGGCATCCGGATTGGTTCCCTTGGAATCATTATAATAATCCACGCCATCCACCGTATCCACGTATTCGATCCGGTGTTCCACCGCCTGGAAAGCCATAACTGCTTCCCGGATATTCTCCACAGGAACACCCATATAATAACTAATGCCGATGGCCGCCAGAATATTCTCATGATTGTGGCTGCCAAGCAATCGGATCTCTTTTGTCGTGCAGACCGGAATCTCCTCCCCCTGCCGGCGGATGACGAAAGTATCTCCTTTGAGCACGATCCCTTCCGCCAGATCCTCCTTCCGGCTGAACATCACCGGAGAAGCCGGCGTCCGCTCTGCCATCGCTCTCGTGGCAGGGTCATCGTAATTTAACACGATCACATCGTCTTTCGTCTGCTTTTTGGAGATGGCAAGCTTCGTCTCTCCGTAGACCTCCATGGTACCGTGACGGTCCAGATGGTCCGGAGTAAGATTCAAAATCGCGCTCACCGCCGGATGAAAATCTACGGTCGTCTCCAGCTGAAAACTGCTGATTTCCGCTGCGATCACCGAATCCGGACGGGTATCGAGCGCCACGGAAGTGAACGGGATACCGATATTTCCGACAACAAAGACGGAATCATACCAGTTCTTTAAAATACTTCCCACCAGTGCTGTGGTTGTCGTCTTACCATTTGTTCCGGTGATAGCGGCGATCCTTCCCTTCGCGAAATGTGCCGCCAGCTCAATCTCTCCCCACACAGTCTTTCCCCTGTCGTAAAAGGAGCGGGCGACAGGGCTGTTCACGGAGATGCCGGGACTTAAGATGAGCATATCATACTGTTCGGCCAGACTGTCCGTGTATTCTCCAAGCGCAAAGGAAAGTTTCATGCCCTCCGGCATCTGCGCTTTCACTGCCTCTGTATCCAGTTCTTTGTTTCCATCGTAAATCGTCGCAGGGTATCCGGCCCGCCCCAGAAGCCTGGCTGCTCCCACGCCGCTCACACCGGCTCCCGCGATCAGTATATTTTTTCCTTCTAACATAGTAATTCCTCCGCGCTAATAAGCAAGCATTCCAATCAGGCAGAGCACTGCCGTGACAATGGAAAAGATGGACACCACCTTCGTCTCCGGCCATCCGGAGAGCTCAAAATGATGATGGATTGGCGCCATTTTAAAAATACGTTTTTTCGTTTTCTTATAGTAAGTCACCTGAATGATGACAGAAAGAACCTCCACAAAGTAAATAAAGGCCACGATCGGCAGGAAGAACGGGATCTGCAGCATGTAGGCTGTGGACACCACAAAGCCGCCGAGCGCCAGAGAGCCGGTGTCTCCCATGAAGACTTTCGCCGGGTATGTGTTAAAGCACAGGAATCCCAACAGCGCTCCGATCACCGCACAGGCCACCGGATGCACATCTGTCTGTGCCGCCACGGCGATCACGGTGAAAAAGACGGCGATCAGCGTCGTCACGCTGGATGCCAGGCCATCCAGACCGTCTGTAAAGTTTGCTCCGTTTACCGTACCAAGAACGACAAAGAACAGTACCGGCACGTAAAGAATCCCCAGGTCAATCTCTCTTCCTCCCGTAAACGGGATGATGACTTCTGTTCCCAGTCCGGAATAGTTTACCATATAGAATGCAAATACCGCCGTGATAAGGATCTGGCCAAGCATCTTCTGTGCCGGCGTCAGTCCCAGGTTCCGTTTCATCACAACCTTGATGTAATCATCCAGAAAACCGATGAGCCCGAAACCGAGAGTGACAAACAGCACCGGCACGATCTTCGGATAGGAAGAAATGTAAAACACGGAACCCGCCAGAATGCCGATCAGGAAAAGAATGCCTCCCATTGTCGGCGTTCCCGACTTTTTCAGATGGGACTCCGGCCCCTCTTCCCGGATGAACTGACCAAACTTCAATCTATGTAAGAACCTGATCAGTCCCGGTCCCAGTATTAAAGTGACAAAAAATGCCGCCAGGGCTGGTATTGCTATTGATTGATTCATAGTGTTAAACCTCCATTTTATCTTCCGTGCACCGGTATATTTTTTAAAACCCGGTGTGCTGACCTGTTCCATTTCATCATAATGGCATTACACGAACCGGGAGCCGGTCAGTACACGCACCGCTGCACTCGGTGAATTTAAGACATTCTATCACAGTATAATCCTCTTTTCAGAGATTATCAAGATAGGGCAGGATATTTTGAAATATTTCCGCCATCACCGGCGCGGCGATCGTCCCTCCATAGTACACGCCTGTCGGCTCATCAATCAAAAGAAGACCCATGATCTCCGGGTCATCCGACGGCGCAAATCCCAAAAAGGAGGAAATGTATTTTCCTGTCCCCCGGGGCAGTTTCTCACTGGTGGCCGTCTTGCCGCCCACCTGATATCCTTCCACCTGCGCGTTTTTGCCGGTCCCTTCTGAAACAACGGCATCCAGGAGGGAGCGCATCGTCTCTACCGTCTGTTCACTCACTCTTCCCTCCTCTGTCTCATAGGAGAGCGTCGTGTTTTCCCCGCTTGTGGAATCCACAATGCGAACGCCCAGATGCGGCGTGATCAGTGTCCCTCCGTTTACCACAGCGCTCACTGCTCTCAGCAGCTGCAGGGGTGTGATCTGAATGGACTGTCCGAACGACATGGTCGCCAGCTCCACTGCTCCGATATTTTCCAGTTTATGCATGATCGAGCCTGCCTCTCCCGGCAGATCTACGCCGGTCTTTTCGTACAGACCCAGCTTTTTATAATAGTAGAGCATCCGTTCGGCACCGACTCTCGCCCCGATCTCCATAAAAACCGGATTGCAGGAATTCATCACGCCCTCCCGAAAGGTCTCCGCCCCGTGTCCCTGCGTCTTGTGGCACCGGATCTTCCGATCCTCGACCATCTTATAACCGGGACAGTGAAAGGTGTCTTCCGGAGTGACCTTTCCCTCCTCCAGCGCTGCCGTCGCAGTCACGATCTTAAACGTGGATCCCGGCTCGTAGGAATCACTGATCAGCGGATTTCTCCACATATTGTTCAGCTTATCATTTTCACTGCCCTCGCCGCCTTCATAGGCGGGAAGCAGGTGATATGGCTCATTCAGGTCGTATTCCGGTACATTTACCATAGCGTAGATCTCTCCATTCTTCGGATTCATCAGAATGACCGAAACACTTTTCGCCTGCTTTTCTTTTAATACCTTTTCCGCAGCCTGCTGCGCCCAGGACTGCATCGTATAATCCAGAGACAGATACAGGCTGTCGCCCTGCACGGGCTCCACCCGCTCCTCCGCCGCCGATTCGATCTCAATCCCGCGAAAGTCTGTCAGCGTCAGAATGGTTCCGTCGGTTCCCTTCAATATACTGTCATACCGGGATTCCAGGCCCAGGATTCCCTGATTATCCGCGCCGGTAAATCCCAACACCTTGGATGCGAGACTGCCGAACGGATAATATCGCCTGTAATCTTCGTCAACTTTGACTCCCGCCAGAGATGCCTCCCGTATCTCATCGGCAATCTCTTTGGGCACGTTACTCTTGATCTTCTCCCTGGAAGAGACTTTCTCCACCTTTTTGCGGACCTCATCCTCGTCCATGGACAGTTTTTCCGTCAGCAGACGGATGACCTTCTCCGGCTCCGTCACCTGATTGTAAATGACAGAAATCGTGCAAACCGGCTGATTATCTGCCAGCACTACACCATTTCTGTCATATATGATCCCCCGCGCCGCCTTGATGGAGCGCTCTCTCTGTTCCACATCCAGCGCTTTTGTACTTAGTTCTTCTGAGGAGAAGATCATGAGATATACCAGTCTGCCTGCCAGCACCAGAAAGAGAACGCCGAGACAGGCGAACAGAAACCGGTATTTTCTTTTCTGAAATACATAAATCTCGATCATGCCGACACAGTTTCCCGTCCTTCTTTTCTATTCAGTTTACGCAGAAACTGTGCATATATTCTTCTGTTCTTCTGTTTTCAGATACTTTGTCCGGGCCGGGGCTTTTCCGCGTGTAAAACCCGCTCGGGAATCCTGTGCTCCACTCCGGCCGGTATCCGCGGACACGGCGCTTCTTTCCACATCACTCTTCTTCCGTGGAATCTCCGGCCGCCCCACTGTCGGTTTCACCAGACGTCTCTTCCTGCTCTTTCTCCGTGGAATCTCCGGAAGCTTCGCTATCAGATTCCTCGGACGTCTCTTCCTGGCTGTCGGCTTCGGAAGCGGCTGCCGCAGCTTCTTCTGCTTCCCGCTCTGCTTCTTTTTCCGCTTCCTCTGCTGCCTTCTGTTCCTCCAGCGCCTGTTTTTCTTCCTCCGTCAGTTCCTCTGTCGGTTCAATACCCATGATCTTCACGATCTCTTCCATGCATTCTCTTTCCAGATTTACCGCCAGGGCCGCGTTTGCCTGATATTCCACATTCGGCTCATCAATGGTCACATAGATGAGAACTTCCGGATCCTCTGCCGGAACAAAGCCCGCAAAGGAAATGTAATAATCTTCTTTATTTCTCGGGATCTTTTCTGCCGTACCGGTTTTTCCGCCGATGGAGTATCCCGGAATCTGCGCTTTGGTTCCGGTTCCCTCTTCCACGGTCGTCTTCAGATACCGGAGAAGTGTCTCGGACGTCTCCTCCGAAATCGTCTTTCTGAGCATCTCCGGCTCTTTTTCCTCAACGACATCGCCCGCGTCATTCTGAATCTCTTTTACCACTCTCGGTCTGTAATAATTTCCTCCGTTGATCAGAGAAGAAAATCCTGCCGCCAGCTGTATCATGGAGCAGTTGAAGTTCTGTCCGAAAGCGTTGGTGGCGAGCGTCACCGTATCTCTGTTCGCCTCTGCCGGTATGAGAGAAGCGGTCTCTGCCTCTCCCGGCAGGTCGATGCCGGTGTCCCGGCCAAACCCGAACAGATTCTGATACTGGTAAAAGATATCATTGCCCTCGTTAAAGCCGATGTTCATCATGGCGACGTTGCAGGACTCCGCCACAGCCTGCTCCAGGCTGATATTTCCGTGTACATGGGAGCACCCGATGTTCCAGGTTCCCACCCGGAGGGAGCCTGTACAATAGTAGGACTCGTTACCGGTCAGTACGCCGGTCTCCAACCCTGCCGCCACTGTAAATGGTTTGTACGTGGAACCGGGCTCATGGGCATCGCTGATGATCGGATTCCGCCAGAGCTGATAAAATCCGTCGTAGATCGTCAGGCGGTCTTCTTCCTCTTCCCCGTTTTCCTCCGTGGATTCTTCTGTGGATGCCTCTTCGGCTTCCTCCGTGTCCCCGGCTGCAGTACTGCCTTCTGAGGCGTCCGTCGCGTCTTCCGCGTTCTCTCTGGCCTCTTCTTCCTCTTTTTCCTTTGTGTATGCCTTCATGTCAGCGATCTCTTCCTCGGAATACAGCTGTTTGAGAGACTCCTCGTTCATCGGATCATTCAGGTCATATGGATAGGAGGAGGCCATGCCAAGCACCTCGCCGTTTTGCGGGTCCATCACCAAAATACTGGTCGTCTTGCTTCCCACCTCACTGTCAAACTCCGCCAGCTTCTCCTCGATGACCTGCTGGATCTGCATGTCGATGGTGCTGACGATGGAATGTCCGTTTTCTGCCGGTTTCACCGTCTGCTCCTGCGTCAGTTCCTGATTAAAATAATAGTAGGAGCGTCCGTTTGTCCCATTTAAAGTATCGTTATAGTACTGCTCCAGTCCCCAGTTTCCTCTGTTTCCGGAGGAAGTGAAGCCCAGGATCCGGCAGGCGAGATCCTTATACGGGTATATCCTTTTATAATTTTCCTCAAGGACCACTCCCTCGACCTTTCTCGCCCTCTCAATCTCCGCCTTTTCATCTTCCGGCGTCTTTTCATCCCAGCTCAGTTCCTTTTTCGCCAGAAAATCCTTGAGCGGCTTGATATCATCATAACTTAATTCCTGTCTGTACACCACGTAGTAGGAATCCTTATTGTCCTCGATGGTCTTTCGCAGATCATCCTCCGGGAATCCGCAATATTCATGGAGAACGTCGATTGTCGTCTCCAGCACTTCATTGGGATCCTCCTCATTTTCTTTGGCCGTCTCCCCGACGTCGATGATATTCTTCGGTTCTAGCACCAGGGTATATATTTTTTCATTGGAAGCCAGGATATTGCCGTTCCGGTCATAGATCCGGCCTCTCTCGTAGGCGATGGTGGAGCTGGCATGATTCTGCTGCCCCAGCACGATCGTCTCAAACTCATCTCCGTTTCGCAGTGTCCAGTATGCAAGACGCGCGACCAACAGTAAAAAGAGGCAAACAATCACCAGAAAAACGAAACTCAGTTTGCCTCTCATTTTTGTGGTCAGACGTCTCACAGGTCTTTTCTTTTTCGTCACATTACCACCCACTTTTTAATTCACCGTATCAACACTCTCGTATTGCCTGAAATAATCACTTGTACTGTTGTTATAATAGATCACCTGTTCCGGTCCCGGATACACCATATGCAGTTCTTCCTCCGCAAAGGTGCGGATCTCGTCCAGATTGATGTTCTTATCGATCTCTGTCTGCAGGGCATTCTGCTCACTGAGCAGATCCTTCTTCTCGGATTTGAGACTGGAAATCTGGGCGGACAGATCATTGAGCCGGACCGTGCCGCGCACGTACACAAGCGCCGCTGCCACGCAGAGAACCAACGCCACCGCTGTGATGATCGTATACTTCCAGTCAAACTCCAGAAGTCTGGCCCGGTTGCGCTGGATCGCCGCCTCCTTCTCCGGATTCACCGGTTTCTTCGCCCGGCTCTTTTTCTCTGTTCTTCTGCTGCGGACAGACCTCTTTCTGTCCGGACGCAGCTCCGGGATATCCTCCCCGTACGCTGCCTCGCTGTCAAGTCTTCTTACATTGCTTCCGTAAATATATCTGTAACGCTCTGATGTACTATGTAACGCCATATCTCTGTCCTCCAACACACGATATTGTCTCATCGTCCTGTCCCGTCTTCCCCGGAGACGACTCTTTCAAACACACGCAGCTTCGCGCTCTTGGCCCGGCTGTTCTCTGCAAGTTCTTCCTCCCCCGGAAGAATCGGTTTTCTCGTGACAACTCGTCCCTTTGATATCCTGCCGCAGGTACATATCGGAAAGTCCGGCGGGCAGATACAGGGGTTCGCGCAGGTACGGAAAATATTCTTCACGATCCGGTCCTCCAGAGAATGGAAGGTAATGACACAGAGACGGCCTCCGTCTCCCAGCAGATCCACCATCTCTTCCAGATGTCCCCGCAGCACGTCAAGCTCATGATTCAGCTCAATGCGGATCGCCTGAAAGGTCTTCTTGGCAGGATGGCCGCCCACGGCGCGCACTTTTTTCGGAATCGCCGCTTTGATGATCTCCGTCAGCTGTCCGGTCGTCTCCACCGGTCCCTTCTCCCTCGCCATCACGATATGCCTGGCAATATTTTTTGCAAACTTGTCTTCCCCGTAGTCACGGATGATCCGGTAAAGCTCCCGCTCACTGTACGAATTGACGATATCTCTCGCTGTCTTTTCCTGGCGCAGGTCCATGCGCATGTCAAGCGGTACATCCTCTCTGTAGGTAAAGCCCCTCTCTCCGTTGTCCAGCTGATAGGAGGACACGCCGAGATCCAGCAATATCCCGTCCACTCTGTCGATGGAGAGATCCTTAAGCACCTGCTTCATATCCGCATAATTGCTGCGGACGATCGTCACCCGGTCCGCATACGGCGCCAGTCTCTGTCCGGCCGCCGCGATGGCATCTCCATCCTGGTCAATGCCGATCAGCCGTCCTCCCTCTGTCAGGCGTCTGGCGATCTCCAGAGAGTGTCCGCCGCCCCCGAGGGTGCCGTCCACATAAATCCCGTCCGGTTTAATATGCAGTGCTTCTATTGTCTCCCCCAGCATAATGGACTTATGTACAAACTCCATGGCATCCTCCTGTCTGTCTTCGCAAAGTTTCTTTTGTTCACCCCGGGATAAATTTCAGTTATTTACCCAGAGAACAATATTTTCTGTCACTTGCTTTTTATTTTATCTCATACAGAAAGGTATTGCAACATAATTTTGGGAATATTTTCCCACGAATATAGAGTTCTGCCTGGCAGAACTCTCGCGCCGAGCGCAGTCGCTGCAGCGACAAATTTCTGTTTTGCGCGAGTGCGCCTCCCGCCTGGAAGGCTTTTTGTTTCACAGGAATTCTGACAGAAGTTCCTGTGAAACAAAAAAGAGGCCCGAAGGCCTCTTCTTACAGGCGGTGTTCTACCGCATAAAGTCTTTATATATCGGAAGGACGATCTCCGGCTTGTCGTACATGACGATCTCCCCGTCGTGCATCCACATGATCTGGTCACACAGGTCTTTTAACGTACTCATATTGTGCGAGACGATGACAACCGTCCGGTCCCGGTTGGAGATAAGTTCTTTCATCTTCCGATAACTCTTTTTCTTAAACTTCTGGTCGCCGACACTCAGGACCTCGTCGATCAACATGATCTCTGTCTCGAGGATCGCCGAGATGGAGAAGGCAAGCTTGGAATGCATACCGCTTGAGTAGGTCCGCACCGGCATATCAATAAAATTACCGATACCGGCGAAGTCAATGATCTCCGGCATCTTCTCCATGATTTCTTCCTTCGTAAATCCGAGGAGCATGCCGGACAGAATGATGTTCTCTCTGCCGGACAGCTCATTCTTAAAGCCAACGCCGATGGCGAGCAGCGAGATCGAATGACCGTGAAGATCGATCTCTCCGCTGTCCGCGGAGAAAATACCTGCGATTGCCCGGAGCATGGTGGACTTGCCGCTGCCGTTCTTGCCCGTGATACCCAGGATCTGTCCCTCCGGCACCTCAAAGGAGACGTTGCGGACAGCCTGGAACACTTCCTGTTTCACCTTTCGCAAGCTGAACATACTCTGTTTGATGGAACTTGCCTTCAGGCTCTTATAATTGATACATACATTCCTTACGCTGATTGCGCTCTTACGTTCTTCCATTAAATCACCTTTACATAACTGTTTTCATTCTTGTAAATCTTACGGACTCCCAGTATCGCCACGATCACGCCGATCACAAACCAGATGCCGACCCATTTCATATCCGGCGCCTCCCCGTACAGAATACATTTTCTGAGGCCGCTTAAGAGAAGGGCCATCGGGTTGGCGTGCATCAGGATGCCCGCGTACTGCTCCGGCACCCGGGTCTCAATGTTATAAAAAATACCTGTCATATAGAAAATCATACGCAGCACGATGGTCACCACGTTCGTCAGATCCTGCACGAACACACCGTAATGCAGCAAATGTGTCATAAGCGCAAATGTCAGCACAAACAACGTGATCAGGATCGGAATCACGTACAGCACGTTCGGCGTCAGAGGGATCCGGAAAAAGATCACCATCGCCACAATGATACCGAAAGAAATCAACATCTTATACCCGTTAAAAAACATGCGGGATATGAGCAGAATAAACTTCGGAATGTACACCTTTGTCACGATGGACTTGTTATTCCGCATGAGCTTCACGCTCTGTGTCAGACAGCGGTTAAAAAACTCCCAGGCCGTCAGACCGATGAACACGAAAGCGGAGAAAAACGGTTCCCTTGAATTAAAGATGTAACCAAAGATAAACGTATAGATCAACATGAAACAGAAGGGCTCCAGCACCCACCATATCCAGTTCAGATAGGAGTTCGCCACTTCTGACTTAAGCTCCGCCTTGGCGGAGTAAATGGCATACCTGTAATGCTCCTTCAAATCTTTCCAAAAACGCTTCATAACTTCCTCCGGACAGTTTCTTACTCTATCTCTTTCTCTTCACAAAAAAACTTCTGGCATTATAGCACACAAAAATGTAATTAGCAAGCGCAGGCCACGAAATCAGCACTGTTTTTCCGGGGTCCCGCCGGCTGCGGCAGCCTTTCTTCTCTTTACAATCATCGTGATGAGACTGCCTGCAAAAACGCACACACAGACTACCTGCGTCACTGCGATGCCGGTATCCCCGATCTGAAGCTGATCCACGCGCAGCCCTTCAATAAAGAAACGGCCCAGTCCGTATCCCATCAGATAGAGACACAGAAGCTCTCCGTCAAACTTTTTGTGTTTCCGGTACAGAAAGATCACGAGCAGGACCAGGCAGTTCCACAGTCCCTCGTAAAGGAAAGTCGGATGTACCTGGATATAAGGAAGCGTCTGTCCTCCCACATCCACTGACACCAGATGATCCATCAGTCCCGCCCCGGTGATCTCCGACAGTCTTCCGGTCTGCTCAAAATACCCCAGCGGGATCTGCATGGCAAGCGGTCCGTCGGTATAACCGCCGAAAGCCTCCCGGTTAAAAAAGTTGCCCCAGCGGCCCATGATCTGTCCCACCAGAAGAGCCATGCTCATCGTATCGAGCATGAGCGCCGCCTTCTGCTTTCTCACCTTCGCAAAAATGAGAAGGACCAGGATCGCCGCCGCCACACCGCCGACAATACCAAGACCTCCATGCCGGATATTGATGATATCCAAAAGATTATCCTTGTAGTAATCCCAGGAAAAAATCACATAGTAGGCTCTCGCCCCGATAATAGCGGGGATCACCATGCAGATCAGGTAATCCAGATAAATCTCCGGATCCTGTCCGGTCCGCTTCGCTTCTCTCTGTGCCACAAAAAGCCCCACCAGAAAGCCTGCGGCAATGATGATCCCGTAAAACATAACAGGAAATCCCCCGATGGAAATGTACCGTCCCACATGGTCCAGTACGATCCCGAGATGGGGAAATCGAATATCCATATATTCCATTCTGCCCTCCTGAATCATGCGTTTTCTTCCGCATGTCTTCTTTTTCTCATAGTTTCTTTGTCCGGCGATACTGCCTGTTCGCCGCATAACATTGCAAATATTATAGCCCGCCCCCGGAAAAATTTCAATCATTAACTGTCTCCACCGATGTCTCCGTTACTGTCAAGTAAGCGTTGGCAACTCCCTTTTGATTTATCTTTTCGTTTCGCAAGGCTTTTTCCTCTGCTTTTCATATCCGCTCCCTGCGCAGCAGTCATTCTTTCCGGTAAGCCCGGAGTTTTTTCTTTTCGTCCTCTTGTCAGGTTCTTTCCTTCTATGGTAGAATGGCGGACAGAGCGTTAAAGTTTCTTTTGCCGCCGGAGGGAGCTTTTTCTTTTTTCCGGCGAAATACAGTATATAAATGGAGGAATTACTATGAAATTAGGAATTGTCGGACTTCCCAACGTGGGGAAGAGTACATTATTTAATTCTCTGACAAAGGCAGGGGCGGAATCCGCCAACTATCCGTTCTGTACCATAGACCCGAATGTGGGGATCGTTCCGGTCCCGGATGCCCGTCTGCAGGTACTGTCTGATATGTATGATTCCGCAAAGATCGTGCCGGCTGTCATTGAATTCGTGGATATCGCCGGTCTTGTCAAAGGCGCGTCCAAAGGAGAAGGACTGGGCAATCAGTTCCTCGCCAATATCCGCGAGGTGGACGCCATCGTCCATGTGGTCCGCTGCTTTGACGACAGCAATGTCATCCATGTGGACGGCAGCGTCAATCCGCTCCGGGATATCGAGACGATCAATTTTGAGTTGATCTTTGCAGATATCGAGGTGCTCGAAAGAAGGATCGCCAAATCTGCCCGGGCGGCTCACAATGACAAAAAGATCGCCGCCGAAGTGGAACTTCTCAAAAGGATGAAAGCACATCTGGAGGACGGCAATCTGGCGAAGACCTTCGTCACAGAAGACGAGGACGAACAGAAGCTCATCAACGAATGTAACCTTCTGACTGCCAAACCGGTCATCTTTGCCGCCAATGTTTCCGAGGACGACCTGGCGGATGACGGCGCCTCCAACGAATATGTGCAGGCTGTCAAAGACTACGCCGCCGGCTGCGACGCGGAAGTGTTCGTTGTCTGCGCGCAGATCGAACAGGAGATCGCCGAACTTGACGATGATGAGAAAGCGATGTTCCTGGAAGATCTGGGTCTGTCAGAATCCGGTCTTGAAAAACTCATCAAGGCAAGTTACCGGATCCTCGGACTGATCTCTTATCTCACCGCCGGTCCGATCGAGTCCAAGGCATGGACCATCACCGCCGGCACCAAGGCGCCGCAGGCTGCCGGAAAGATCCATTCCGACTTTGAACGTGGCTTTATCAAAGCGGACGTCATCAGCTACGATGACCTGATCGCCTGCGGAAGCATGAGCGCTGCCAGAGACAAAGGTCTGGTTCGCTCCGAAGGCAAAGAGTATGTGATGCAGGACGGCGATGTGGTCCTCTTCAAGTTTAACGTATGATTTTTCTCAGTCGGAAGACCGGATGACCAGCAGGTTTCCGGTCTTCATCCGGAGAGTGCCTGATTCCTCCGTCAGCTCATTGCTGATGCCGAGGCTCTGGGACGGACGCAGGACGGCGTCATGCAGCGGATAGGAAAATCCGATCAGATCGATGCCCGTCACCGCGCCTCCCCACGCCACGAGGGAAAAGAATGTTCTCTCCGGTCTTTTTTTATAGATTTTTTCATTTTGTCCACAAAGCATCTCTATCTCGTTGTGTTCATCCACAATTTCCCCTGCGATATCCTCCGCCGCCAGCTTTTCAAGCATTCCGATATTGGCGAGCGCATGGTCATAGCGGGTGCCGGTGGCGCCCAGAAGGATCACCGTTTCCGGCGACAGCTCTCTCGCGTATTCCACTGCCAGTTCCGTATCCGTATAATCCTTTCTTGCCGGAAATTCCCGCACCGGAACCCCTCTCTCTTTGTAATATTCCAGAAGCGTTTTGTCTTTCAGGCTGTCAAAATCTCCCAGAATATCCGTCGGCGTGACCGCGAGCGCCCGGCAGGACGCCAGGCCGGAATCTGCGGCAATGATACGGTCAAACTGTTTTCCCCGCAGATAATCGGCGGCAAAATCTGTATCGATTTTGCCGCCGGTGAGGATCAATATTTTATTTTTTCTGTTTTCTGACTTTTTGTCCATGTTCCACTCTCTTTTCCTGTCACTACTGACTCTTTTCTCACCGGCTGCCTCTCTGTGATCGTCCGGCATCTCTCTTATCCGTGCCGCTGTGATCGGTCCTCTCGCAATCCTACCACTTTCTGGCGTTTGCCAGCTCTTCATAGAGATAGCAGTAATCCTCATAACGCAGCCGGCTGATCTTTCCCTCCTCCAGAGCCTCCTTGACGGCACAACCCGGCTCATGAATATGGGAACAGCCGTTAAACCGGCACTGATTTTCGTATTCCGCAAATTCGGGAAAATAGAAACGCAGTTCTTCTTTGTCGATATCTGTCAGATAGAGAGAGCTGAATCCCGGGGTATCCATCAGGTACGTATCCTCTCCCAGATAGATCAGCTCCGAGTGGCGGGTCGTGTGCCGCCCCCTCTTGATCTTCTCACTGACAGCGCCTGTTTCCATCTGCTTTTCCTCACTGATACTGTTTAAGGTGGAAGATTTGCCGACGCCGGACGGTCCCGCCATGACGGTGGTCTTTCCTTTCAGAAGACTTTTGATCTCCGGAATGCCTTCTCCCTCCTGTGCGGAGGAAAACAGAACGCGGCAGCCGCTGTTTTCATAGTCCCGGCGCAGCTGTTCTTTCTCCTCCTCCGTTGCCAGATCCATCTTGTTAAAGCAGATGATCACCGGAACCTGCTGTTTTTCCATCATGATGAGGAAACGATTTAAAAGCTGAAAGTTCGGTTCCGGTTCATGGATGGCAAATATGACAAGCGCCTGATCCACATTGGCGACCATCGGCCGGATCAGCTGGTTTTTCCTCTTGTGAATGACCGTGAGATTACCGGTCTTTTCCTCCTCGGAAATGACGTCGATATCCACGATATCCCCCACATTTGGTTTCACCTTTTTATTGCGGAAGATTCCCTTCGCCCTGCATTCATAAAGTCCGGCGCCCTCCACGTAGACGTAATAAAAGCCGCCGATTCCCTTCATGATCTTCCCTGTCATATTTTCCATCCTTTCTTTAGTCTGCCACCCGCTCCCAGGTAACCGGATAGCTGTTATACTCCTGTCCGTTTACATAGAACAATACTGTCGCATCCCGGCCGCTGTCGCTCTCAAAAGCCACGGATACCGGGAACGAATCCACATCCGCGTCATCCTCGGAGTAAATCGTCTGTGTGGAACTGCCCTGCCGGAGCACCAACTCGATATCCGCCGTCTCTCCTTCCTCAAACGGCGGGTCATAGACTTCCACGATGGACGCATAGTGATAGGTCTCCTGCTCGCCGAGACTGATAGTGATGGACACTGCGGTGCCCTTATCTACCATGGTACCCGCCTCGATACTCTGGTCAATGACGTCTCCCTCACCGACAGAACCGCTGTAATCGCTGGACACATCACCGAGAGTGAGTCCAAGCCTCTCTAACTCCCGCTCCGCCGCTTCCTGGCTGACGCCGTAAAGATCCGGCACCTCTGCCTTGGAAACACCGCGGCTTACTGTAATAGTCACCGTGAATCCTTCATCCACCAGACTGCCGCCCTTCGGCGTCTGCCGGATCACATAGCCTTCCTCCACCGTATCGCTGGTAGCATAAACCACTTCCGCCTTTAAGCCCAGGGATTCCAGTTCCTCGATGGCTTCTTCTTCCTCATAATTTACCAGAGGCGGCACCTCGATGCGGTCATCACTGCCCGGCTCCTGTCCCAGCGTCAGCGTGATGGTGGAATCTTTGAGGACATCTCTGCCTTCCTCTATCTCCTGCTCCACGACCACAAGCTTACTGTCATCCTCACTGACACCGTCCGCGAAATCAAACTCCGCTTTGAGTGAATTCTCATTGGCCGCATTTCTTGCCTCCGGCCTTGTCATTCCGAGGAAGTCCGGCACCGTCACGTATTCCTTCGGCGCTTCCGTGGTCGCCTCGGTCGTCGCTGTCTCTTCGGTGTCCTCCGTGTCCTCTGTATCTTCCGTCGCTTCCGTATCTTCGACCGTTGCTTCCGTGGAATCTCCGCCCGAAAACCGCAGAAGATTCGTGGAAGTCCCCACGACATAAAAGACAAGGCAGGCCAGCAGAATACCGAATACGATGGTGATGGTCATGATCATCTTCTCCATCTTCGGATGTACGGAGTCATCATCCTCGTAGTCCTCTCCTTCTTTTTCTGTGGACTGTCCCCGGATCTCTTCCGGTCTTTCTTCCTGCACAGGCTCCTCTGCGCCGGTCAGCGTCCGCTTGATCTGCGCAATCTCATCTTCGGAGCGCGCCCGGGTCGGACTGTCGTCCAGCTGCGGCGTCAGATACACATAGCTTCCATCCGGAGAAGTAAATACCTGTTTAAGGTCCGCAATGAGATCTGCTGCTGTCTGATACCGCTCCTCCGGCCGTTTTCTCGTACATTTGAGGATGATCCTCTCCAGACTGACCGGGATGTCCGGAAAATAATTTCTCGGGGGAACGATCTCATCCCGCAGATGCATCACGGCAATGGCCACCGTATTCTCTCCGTCAAACGGAACCTTTCCGGTCGCCATCTCGTACATGGTGATACCGAGAGAGTAAATGTCGCTCCTGGCATCTGAATAGCCGCCCCTTGCCTGTTCCGGCGACAGATAGCGCACGGAACCCATGGTGCTGGAGGCAATGGTATCTCCCGTCGCCGCTTTCGCGATGCCAAAATCGGTTACTTTGATCTTGCCGCTGTCGGACACAATGATGTTCTGCGGCTTGATATCCCGGTGCACAATGCCGTGCTCGTGCGCCGCCTGAATCCCGCTGGCGATCTGTATGGAGAAATCCACGGTCTCCCGGACGGAAAGCCTTCCGTACCGGCGAATGTACCGCTTTAATGTCATCCCCTCCGCCAGTTCCATGACGATGTAGTGGATCCCCTGTTCATTTCCCTCATCCAGGATACTTACCACGTTGGGATGATGCAGATCCGCTGTCGAGCGGGCCTCCATGGTAAACCGCCGTACCAGCGTCTCGTCATCACAATATTCCTTTCGAAGAATCTTTACGGCGACGAAGCGGTTCGTTTTGAGACATTGCGCCTTGTATACATCCGCCATTCCGCCGGAACCGATGTGTTCAAGAATCTCATATCTTCCACCCAGAATCATTCCTGTCTGAACCAAACCCGTCACCTCCCGCTTTCACACTGGGCGATGACGACCGCTATGTTGTCAAGACCACCGTAAAACAGAGCCTCGTCGACGCATTTCTGCGCCAGCTCACGTATCTCTCCCTGCTCTGCCATGATCTCCTCCAGCCTGTCGTCGTCCACCATGTTGGAAAGGCCGTCGGAACATAGCAGGATCCGCTGTCCTTCCTCAATGTCGAGCATGAAAAAGTCCGGCGAGACATCATCTGTCACACCGACTGCCTTGGTGATAATGTTCTTCTGCGGATGATTGCGGCTTTCCGCCCGGTCCAGTTCACCGGCGCGCACCAGTTCCTCCACCAGAGAGTGATCCATGGTCACCTGCTTTAAGGCGCCGTCATAATAGTACAGACGGCTGTCTCCCACGTTCATGACGTAGACCACATGGTCCACCACCGTAGCAGCCACAAAGGTCGTTCCCATGCCGGCGTACTCATCTTCCCGGCGGGACATCTCAAAGACCTCCCTGTTGACCTGCTGTAATAATTTCTCCATGGACAGGAACGGAAGTTCCTTCTCCGCCTGTTTTGCCAGTTCCACAAATCTTGTCACAGAATAGGACGACGCTTTGTCTCCGGCACGGTGCCCTCCCATTCCGTCCGCGACGATATAAAGATTTGGAAAACAGCCCACCGGCTCATCGGAAAAGAAGAGATAATCCTGATTTACTTTTCTTTTCTTTCCAATATCCGTCATTCCAAAGGACTTCATCCATTCCCACTCCTTTCTTTATATCCTTTTCTGAGCTGTCCGCAGGCAGCGGAAATATCTCTTCCCATCTCCCGGCGGACCGTCACCTGAATGTGATGCTTCTCCAATATATGCTGAAACGCCCGGATCGACTCCATTCCGGACTGTTCATACTCTCTTTCTTTTACCGGATTGACCGGTATCAGGTTAATGTGGCAGTTCAGCCCTTTCACGAGAGCTGCCAGCATCTCGGCATGCTCCCGGCAGTCATTATTATCCTTGACGAGGCTGTATTCAAAGGTGATCCGGCGGCCGGTTTTTTCCACGTAGTAGGCCGCGGCCTTCATCAGTTCCTCCATGGAATACCGGTTCGCGATCGGCATCAGCTCCCTTCGCATAGCGTCGTTTGGCGCATGGAGGGAGATTGCCAGCGTCACCTGGGGATATCTGTCCGCAAAGGTGTAGATCTTCGGCACGATGCCGCAGGTGGATACCGTGATGTTTCTCCGGCTCAGATGGAGACCGTTTTCATCGCTCAGCAGCTCGATCATCCGGCACAGCGCCTCAAAGTTATCGAACGGCTCGCCCGTCCCCATGACCACGACGTGTGAGACTCTCTCTCCCGTCGCTTTCTGGATGGCGTAAATCTGGTCGAGCATTTCCGACGGATAAAGATTTCTCTCCAGCCCCAGCAACGTGGATGCGCAGAACCGGCATCCCATCCGGCAGCCGGCCTGTGAGGAAATGCACACGGAATTGCCGTGCCGGTATTTCATCAGGACACTCTCTATGATATTGCCGTCGTGAAGCGCAAATAAAAACTTCGTGGTACCGTCGATTTTGGACACATACCGTTCCACTTCCGTGACGCCATAGAGGGGATGCTCTTTTAACAGCTTCTCCCTGCAGGCTGCCGGAACATTTTTCATCTCATCGCCGGAACGAATGAGTTTCTGATGGAGCCAGCCATAGATCTGTTTTGCCCGGAACTTTTTCTCTCCGGCCGCCGTCACGGCGTCTGTCAGCTCCTCCATATTTAATGAGCGGATATCCTTCCAACTCTCCATGCTCTTCCTCCTGTTACGTTTTCTTTCCCATCTTTTGTCTGCCAGAGCCTCTGCCCTCACATCCCCTTAACGGGTAAACTTTGCCACAAAAAATCCGTCACAGCCGTCGATACCCGGCAAAAGCTGCAGATATCCTTCCTCCCCGGTCCTTCCCCGGAACGTCTGCGGCAGCCTGTCCTCCATGGATACCCGGCGCAGCGGTGTGTTTTCCTCGATCCACCGTACATTTTCCACATTTTCCCGCTGATTGAGCGTGCAGGTGGAAAAAACGAGGATCCCGCCCGGCTTCACATATCTCCATGCCACCGCAAGGATACTTCTCTGCAGTCTGACCAGCTCGTCCAGCTGTTTCTCTGTCAGATGATATTTGATATCGTTCTTTCGTCCCATGATACCCAGACCGCTGCAGGGAAGGTCGCACAGCACCACATCCACAGCGCTTTCCAGCGCCGGGTCAAACTCCGTGGCGTCCCACTGTTCGATCTTAATTTGGGAGTACTTCATTCTCTCATTATTTTCCTGCAGGATCTCCGTCTTATACTCTGTCAGATCCCTCGCGATCACCTGACCTTCGCTCCCGACACGCTCTGCCGCATGAAAGGTCTTCCCACCCGGGGCCGCACAGAGATCAAGAACCCTGTCCCCCGCTTTGATGCCGGAGACCTCCACCGGAAACATGGAGCTTTCGTCCTGGACCACAAACACTCCCTCCCGAAAAGCCGGGATCTTGTTCAGATAATTATAGCCGGAGATCTGCAGCGCATACGGGAGACATCTTCCTTCCCGCGCAGTCACGCCGCTTTCTTCCAGTCTCTTTTTTAACTGTTCCGGAGTGATCCTGTCTGTGCAGGTGCGGATGGTCGTCGGTCTCGTTGTGAGAAATGCCTGAAGCATTCTCTCTGTCGTCTCTCTGCCGTATTGCTCCACCAGAAGGCGTACCAGCCACTCCGGCATGGAATAACGGACAGAGAGCCATGTAAACGGCTCTTTCTCCGCATCCGGCAGCGGAAGATGCTCTTTCTCCCGGCTCAGCGTCCGCAATACTCCGTTCACAAAACCGGACAGACTGCGAAATCCCCGCTTTTTAGCCAGGCTCACCGCCTCATTGCAGGCGGCGGCATCCGGCACATGCATAAAGAGGATCTGATACGCCGACAGCCGGAGCAGATTGCGGATCAGTGGTTTACATTTTCTCATCTTGGTCCTGGAATACGCGTCCAGCACGTAATCCAGATAAATCTTTTGCTCGGTCACGCCCTCACACAGCATGGTAAAAAAGGCTCTCTCGTTTTTCGGCATAAACTGCAGCCGCATGAGCGCCTCCCCGATGACGAGATGCGACAGCCTGTCTGTCTTCTCCATCGTCATCAGTGCCTGCAGCGCTTCTTCTCTCATATTTTTCTTATCTGCCATAGACCAGTCCTTTTTCTATCCGGTTGCCAAGGAGAAACGCCTGCACGGACATCCGCTTCTTACCCTGCAGCTGTACTTCGTTCACCTTCAGCTGCCCGTCGCCGGTCTGTACATAAAAGCAGTCCTTCTTCACGGCGGTGACGGTTCCCGGAGCTGTTTTTGACAATGCGGTCTCTTCCTGCCGCGCATCTGACTGCGCCACATCGGCATCCCAGATCTTCAATGTCTTACCATGCAGATATGTGTAGGCGCTCGGCCAGGAATTCAGTCCCCGGATCAGACGCTCGATTTCCACGGCACTCTTTGTCCAGTCGATCTCTCCCAGTGCTCTGGTGAGCATACCCGCATAACTGCTCTTCGCATCGTCCTGTGGAATCCGTTTAGCCGTACCTGCCTCCAGTTCCTCCAGCGTCTGCAGGATCAGCTTCCCGCCGGCTGCCGACAGCTTATCATGAAGAGTCTCCCCGGTTTCCTTCGGATCGATCGGGATCACGACCGTATCGATCATGTCGCCGGTATCCAGTCCCTTCGCCATGTACATGGTAGTGATCCCAGTCTCCTTCTCCCCGTTGATGATCGCCCACTGCATCGGCGCCGCTCCCCGGTACTTTGGCAGCAGGGAGGCATGTACGTTGATACAGCCGTATGGCGGAATATTCAGAATACTCTCCGGAAGGATCTGTCCGAAAGCCACGACGACGATCACATCCGGCTGCAGTTCCCGCAGCGTCCCGACAAAAGATTCCTCCCGCACTCTGACCGGCTGATAAACCGGAATGTCATGCGCCATCGCTGTCTCCTTGACCGGCGGGCAGGCCATGGCCTTCCCTCTGCCTTTCGGCTTATCCGGCTGCGTGACCACAGCAATGACCTCATGATGCGCGATCAGCGCTTCCAGCGTCGGCACGGCGAACTCCGGCGTTCCCATAAATACTACTCTCATTCTTCTTCCCACTCTTCCTCTTCTTCCAGATCTCTGTACGGCTCGCTGGCGCGCTCTCCGTAGAGAATGCCGTCCAGATGATCTATCTCATGCTGCATGGCTCTTGCCAGCAGTCCTTCTCCTTCATACGTCACCGGATTCATGTCCATATCCAGAGAAGAGACTTTCACATAGTTGGCTCTTGTCACTTCCGCCACCTTGCCCGGTACGCTCAGGCAGCCTTCCTCGTCCGTCTGCTCTCCGGAGGACTCCACGATCTCCGGATTGATCAGCACAACCGGATCTCCCTCCCGGATATCAATGACGCAGATACGACGCAGAATCCCCACCTGCGGCGCTGCCAGTCCCACACCGTTCGCCTCATACATGGTATCGAACATATCCTGGATCAGTTCCTTTGTGGAATCAGTGATCGCTTTGACCGGTTTACATTTTTTCTTTAAAATATCATCGCCAATGTAGCGAATTTTACGAATTGCCATAGTATCCTCCAATCTATCTCTCTATGGTTGTTTCCAACCTTTGCTCTTTTTGTATCTTTTTTCGTTCTTCTGTTTTTATGGACACCGCTGCTTTTTCGCCGCGTCTGTCTCACCGGGTTTCATCATACCATACCCGGCCCCGTCCGTAAAGGGCAGCTCGCTCTAATACAGGTTCATCGGGTCAAAATCAAACTGGATCTGCACGCCCGCAAAGAGAGAGTGCGCCTCCAGCACCGGTTCCAGCCGGTTCTTAAGCTCCTCCAGACGCGCCGCATCCCTGTGCTTGATATAAAGCACCTGCCGGTACATATCTTTAAGCTTTGCGATGGCCGCCTTTCCGGGGTTGAGAAGCTGCACCGGTTCCTGCTCTCCCTCCTGGCTTTTTTCAATCATTTTCTGAATCCGCATCGCTGCCAGGACGGCGGAGGATTCCTCCCCGCACTGTACCAGAATGACCAGCAGATGTGCGCAGGGCGGATATCCCATCAGACTCCGGAAGGCGATCTCCTGCTCATAAAACTCCCGGTAAGAATGATGGATCGCAGCAGTGATGGCATAATGCTCCGGCGAATAGGTCTGGATCACCACCTCGCCCGGTTTTTCTCCCCGGCCTGCCCGGCCTGCCGCCTGACAGAGGAGCTGAAAGGTTCTCTCCCCGCTCCGGAAGTCCTGACTGAACAGGGACATATCCGCAGCCAGAATCCCGACCAGCGTCACATTGGCATAATCATGTCCTTTTACGATCATCTGTGTGCCCAGGAGCACGTCCGCCTCTCCTCTGGAAAAAGCAGCAAGAATCTCCTGATGCGCATTTTTGCGCCGGGTAGTATCCATATCCATCCGGAGTACCCGGATACCGGGAAATTCCTGATAAAGCGCCGCCTCCACCTTCTCTGTTCCCAGACCGAAGGCTGCCACATGGGGCTGTCCGCACACCGGACATTGTCTGGTAAATGCCGTCTCATATCCACAGTAGTGGCAGCGGAGACGTCCGTTTCTGTGATAGGTCATGGAAACGTCACAGTGCGGACATTTCTGCGCGGTACCGCAGCTCCGGCAGGAGACAAAGCCCGCAAATCCCCGGCGGTTCAAAAAGAGCATCATCTGTTCTCCCGCTGCCAGCCGCTCCCGCATTTTCTCTTTGAGCATCTCGCTGAAAACGGAACGGTTTCCATGCCGGAATTCTTCCCGCAGGTCCGCCACATACACGGAGGGAAGGGCTGCGTTTCCCGCCCGCCGCCGCAGCATAAGCAGTGTGTACTCTCCCTGCGACGCCCGGTAAAAACTCTCCACAGACGGAGTCGCGGAGCCAAGGACCACACTGGCGCCGGCCAGTCCCGCCCGGTATATGGCAGTCTCTCTGGCGTGATACTTTGGCGAGCTGTCGCTCTTATACGCGCCGTCGTGTTCTTCATCTATGATGATAAGTCCGAGCTTTTTGGCCGGCGCAAAAAGGGCAGAGCGGGCGCCGATGATCACATCAGCCTCCCCCGCCGCAATTCTCTCACAGGCATCGGAGCGCTCTCCGCCGGACATGCGGGAATGAAGCACCGCGATCCGGTCTCCGAAACGCTCATAAAACCGCCGCACCGTCTGATATGTGAGCGAGATCTCCGGGATCAGGACGATCGCCTGTTTCTGCTCCGCGAGTACCGTCCCGATCATATCGAGATATACCTCCGTTTTGCCACTGCCTGTCACGCCAAACAGGAGATACGTTTTTCTCTCTCCTGTCATATAGTCCTGACGGAATCTCTCCGCAGCTGCCCGCTGCTCCTCATTTAAGGGCAGCCGGTCTTCTTTCTTTTCCAGATGAGAAAATGGATTCCGGTACGCCACCCGCGTCTCCATGCGGATGATACCGTCCGCCTCCAGCTTTTTGATTTCTTTTAACGGAAAGCGGCACTCTTTGACCGCCTCTTCTTTGGACATCCTGCCTTTCTCAAGGAGCCGTCGCAAAAAACGCACCCGCGCCGTGCGGTGCTTTCTTTCCCACCCGGCAAGAAGTGCCTCCGCCTCCGCTCTTTCCAGCTTAAGATACAGGGTGACTTCTTGACGGTGCCGTACTTTTGTTTTGACCGGCATCACAGTCTTTAACGCCTGCAGCATGGAGGAACCGTATCGTTTTTTCAAAAAAGCTGCCACCTGAATGAGCTGCGATTCCACGGTGAGACTCCCCTCGGAAATTCGGAGGATCTCCTTGATCTTATCCCGGTCATATTTTGCCTGCTCTGTGACTGCAATGACATATCCCTCCCGCTCACGGTTTCCCGCGCCGAAAGGCACACAGACCCGGACTCCCGGCGTGACTGCGCCACGCAGGGAAAAAGGCACCCTGTACTGGAATACCTTGTCGAGTGCCTCATGAGAAATGTCTATGATAATATCCGCAAAGAGTTCTTCTCCCATTTTTTCCTTCCCTGCTTTCCTTTTCCGGCACCGTTTTCCACCCGGTTCCGGTCATTGCACATTTAAAACATCCGTGTCATCTTCCTTAATACTTTCCATCGAGGACATCCTGTACGATCTCTTCCTCGCTCATATGATATTTCTTTCCTTTGATCTCCTGATATGTCTCATGCCCCTTGCCGGCAAGTACGACGATATCGCCCGGCTGCGCGTGATGCATCACATAGGAGATCGCCTCCCGACGGTCAATGATGGAAATGTATTCTCCCTCTGTCTTTTTGATGCCGGTCAGGATATCATCCATGATCGCCTGCGGTTCCTCAAATCTCGGATTATCCGAGGTAATGATCGTGAGATCGGCCAGATTGCCGGATACCTCTCCCATCTCAAAGCGCCGCAGTCTGGAACGGTTGCCCCCGCAGCCAAACAGACTGATGAGTCTGGCAGGATGATACTCCCGCAGTGTCTTTAAAATGCTTTCCAGCGCCACTGCGTTGTGTGCGTAATCCACGATCAGGGTATAATCGTAACCGGTCGGGATAATCTGTACCCGTCCCTTCACGGTAAATGTGCGGAGCGCCTCATTGATCACTTTCAGGTCTGCTCCCATCTCAAGCGCCACGCAGATGGCTCCGAGAGCATTGTGCACGTTGAACGCTCCCGGCACACCGCAGGAGACGCGCCCTTCCAGCAGTCCGTGTACGTCAAAGTCCACACCGAGGAAATCGGTATCCCTCGTCAGCGTGATATTTTCTGCCCGGAGATCCGCATCTGCTGCCACGCCAAACGTCTTTACCGGAGATACCGCATGGGCGGTTATCTCCGCGAAATGTTCATCGTCCAGATTGGCAAATCCTTTTTTACACTGCGTAAAGAGCTTTGCCTTACAGGAAAGATACTCCGCAAAATCCTTGTGTTCGTTCGGTCCGATATGATCCGGGGAAAGGTTTGTAAACAGACCGTAATCAAACAGGATACCGGCCGTCCGGTCCAGCTTGAATCCCTGTGAGGATGCTTCCATGACGACCGCGTCGCAGCCGGCGTCCACCATCTCCCGGAAATACCGGTGAATATCATAAGATTCCGGCGTGGTATTATTCACTGCGATATGCTTCTCCCCGATGACCACCTCGATTGTTCCGATGACACCGGTTTTATGACCGCATTTTTCAAGCAGTTCCCGTATCATGTAGGTCGTCGTAGTCTTACCCTTGGTACCGGTCACAGCAATGGTGGTCAGCTCCTTCGCCGGATGACCAAACCAGGCAGCGGAGACTAACGCCATGGCATAGCGGGTACTCTCCACCTGAATGACCGTCACGTTCTCCGGCACATGCACCGGCTCCTCGACCAGCAGGACGGCAGCTCCCTGCTTTACCGCTTCCTCCGCAAAGGTGTGTCCGTCAAAGGACGCTCCTCTGATACAGATAAACATACAGCCCGTTTCCAGTTTTCTTGAATCATTGACGACCGCCGTCACCTCTGTCTGCACATCTCCCTGCAGACACTGATAAGAAAGTCCCTCTAATAAATCTATACATTTCATGGTGTTCATCCTTTCTGAGATGCCGGCATGTTCTCCGGCCCTTTCATCCATTTTATCCATATTTTAACCTTTTGTGTCCGTACCGTCAATAAAAACAGGACTGCCCCGACAAAGACGCCCAGACTGTCCACGCCCACGTCAAACAGGCGGCAGCTCCTCCCCGGCACAAAGTACTGATGCAGCTCGTCCGTCATCGCATAACAGACGCAGAAAATGACCGCCGTGGCCAGAAGCGGCAAAAATCCATACAAAGCTTCCCGGCGGTTCTTATAACAGACCGTCCTTTTTCCGACCGCTATCCGGATCACAAGCCCGTGCAGGCAGGTGAGAACGGACAGCACCATATATTCTGTGAAATGTGCCAGTTTGCGCACCGGCGTCTCCAGCCATTCGCTCCACCGGTTCAGCTCTTCCCTGCTCCCTCCCGGAGCCATCAGCCAACCAAGTGCCCGCGCAATCTTCTCGCTGATCCCGCCGCTTAAATCTGATGACTTCGTGGCATCCTGTGCGGAAAACCAGAAGATCAGGACAAGCATCAGGAGAACAAGGCTTCCGGTAAGCAAAAGGCAGACACTCACTCGCCAGTGTCTGCCCCCGTTTTTATTCTTCTGTCTCATCTCCGACCTCATCCGCTTCGCCGGTTTCTTCTTCTGACTCCGGCACATCCTCACCGTCGGTCTCGCCTTCCGCCTCTCCGGCATCCATATCGTCCATCTCCATGAGATCGTCGTCAAAATCCACTTCCTCATCATCCTGAAGGATCTTGATCTTGCCGTCATACAGCTCTTTTACCGCGATGGATAACGGCTTCTCATCCTCCATGCCTTCCACCAACGGCTTTGCCCCAGCGATCAGCTCTCTGGCACGTTTGGATGTGGCGATCACGATGGAATACCGGCTGTTGATCGCCGGCTCATCTCCCCGGTACTCTTCGCTGTTGATCTTCTTCATAAGCTCTGTATAAGATGGATGTAACATATATAATCTCCTTTCTGAAAATGCGTCCGCACATCTCTCCCGATGCCGGAACCAATCACTGTCCTGCTCGCTCCGCCTTACCGGTATGCCTGCAATCCGTTTTTAAGACTCTCGATAAATTCTTTTCTCCGGCTCACCCGGCAGGCCTCGCTCTCTATGATCGCGTGAATCTGCGCCATGCAGTCTTCCAGCTTTCCTTCTTCATTATTAACAATATAATCGTAGACCGGTATGCTCTCGGCTTCCTCCACGGCCCGGCGCATCCGTTTTTCGATGACCTCCGGCGCTTCCGTACCACGGCCCACCAGCCTGTTCTTCAGCACTTCTATGGACGGGGCCGTGATAAACAGCAGAATCGCGTCCGGATACTGCTCCTTGATCTTCATGGCACCCTGCACCTCAATCTCCAGAATGACCACCTGACCTTCTGCCAGGCTGTCCTCCACAAACTTTCTCGGTGTGCCGTAATAATGTCCCACGTACTGCGCATACTCGATATATCCGTTGTAATCGATCAGACTTAAGAATTCATTTTCCGTCTTGAAAAAATAATCCCTGCCATCCTGTTCGCCCTCCCGCGGCTTCCTCGTAGTGGCGGAGATGGACAGGCGATACCCGTACTTTTCCACCAGCGCCCGGGATACGGTTCCTTTTCCCGCTCCGGAAAATCCGGAGATTACAACCAGCGTTCCTCTCTTATCCGTCATATTCTTCCTCTTTCTCTCCATTCTTCGGTTTTTTACACCGTATCGCTATGGTCTCCGGCGTCAGCGCCGACAACACGACATGTCCGCTCTCCATCACAAGCGCCGTCCGCGTCCTCCGCCCGCAGGTGGCATCCACCGCCATCCCCTCGTCCCGGGCATTCTGGATCATCCTCTTAATCGGAGCCGCGTCCGTACTCACCATGGAGATGATCTTCTCTCCGTTTACCATATTTCCGAATCCGATGTTGATCAACTGTGCCATACTCTCTCCATTATTCTATGTTCTGCACCTGTTCCCGAATCTTCTCTATCTCTGTCTTCAGATCGATCGCCATGTTGGAGACGGTGATATCATTGGCCTTCGACAAAATCGTATTGGCCTCCCGGTTCATCTCCTGGGCGATAAAGTCAAGCTTTCGCCCCACATTGCCGCCGCGCAGAAGCTCTTCCTCCATACCGGTGATATGGCTTCGAAGGCGGACCGTCTCCTCATCCACACAGATCTTATCCGCGTAGATGACTACCTCCGTGGCAATCCGGCTCTCGTCTATATTCGAATCGGCCAAAAGCTCCCGCACCTTGTCCGTAAGCTTCTTTCTGTAGTCTCCCACCATCTGCGGGTATCTCTCCTCAATCCCGCTGATATTACTGTTCATGCCGTGAAGCTTGGCAAGGATATCCTCCTTCAACTGCTCTCCTTCCCGCTCCCGGCTCTCCATAAACTGCCCGAGAGCCTGCTCTACTGCCTGAAGAAGGGTTGTCTCCACTTCCTCCGGGTCCAGCTGCGTGTCGGACAGCATCAGAACCTCCGGCATCCTCGCGATACGGACAGCCGTGGCGTCATCTCTGATACCCAACTCCCCGGAGAGCTCCCGAAGCGCCCGGTAATACTCTCTTCCCAGCTCCTTATTGAGCTGCACACATGCCGCATGCTCTGACAAATCCTCATAACTGATGTACACATCCAGCTTCCCCCGGTGCACCGCCTTTTTGATAGCGTTTCGTACCGTATTCTCCAGACTGTTCAGCTTCTTTGGTATCTTCACATTCAAATCACAGTATCTGTGGTTGACCGCCTTAATCTCCACAGTAATTTTGCATTGTTCGGTCACAATCTCACTGCGGCCAAATCCGGTCATGCTTTTTATCACTCTTTCCACCTCATTCAATCATACAAACCCGAAATCTGCATAACAATTTTTACAAATCCGATACTCCATTATATATGAAAAAAAAATGTTCGTCAATTTGTTTCTTGCTGTTTCCTTTATCTGTTCCGCAAATCCGAAAGTATTCCTCCCTGCCGTATACCCTTTATGACCGGAACCATTGATTCAACACATCTTCATCCACATGCAATACTTGCATGATTACGTCTGCCGGGGTTCCCATCTTTGCCAGGCAGCGTGCCGTCTCTTTTTTCGCTTTCTGTTCTCCAATCCTGAGCCCACGCTGTTCCCCGCCTCTCTCACCAATCGCTATACCTTCCTGATAGATCTTATCCATCTCTTCACACATTTTATCTCTCCATCAAATGAAAATATATTTTCCGTAACATAAATCCAAATATGTAATATTTTTACTTTTGTATTTATTATATTATCATGGTTTTGGCTTGTCAATCTGAAAATACGAAAGGACTAAAAGAGCAACCGTTACCGATTGCCCATTTTCTCTCCACTACCAATCGTAGTTCTTCCACTACATAATCACAGAGTACAATCCGATTTCCGAAACCTACTCTCCGTGCAAAATCACGGGTAACTGCAGATGGAAAAAAGATAAGGGAAACCAGAATATTTGTATCCAACATGACTCTCATTGGCTATTTCCTCCTGAGTTCTTCCCGGATTTCTTTCATATAATCCTGCATTTCATCTTCACTTTTAAACCCCGCTTCCGAAGCAGCGCCACAAAACCCTTCCTCAACATGCTGAAAAGCTACATTCGCCGCATTTTCAATATAAAATCTTCCGTTTTCTTCTAAAATCAACACCTTGTCTCCCGTATTTAAGTGCAGACGATTCCTGACAGATACAGGGATTGTAATCTGGCCTTTACTTGAAATTTTAGCAATTTCCATAATATGCGCTCCTTTCTTGGTTTTCTTTACTTTCTTTACCTTTACTTATAATTATGCTCTTCCTGTCATTTTTACAAGAGCATTTTAAGAAAAACACAGACCAATCGCACATTTATTTTCCCCTGTGACCATTTACAGAATATTAAAGTTGCTGTTGCTTTCTTTGGTATTATGTTATATTTTCTTTCATCATTTTGTATTGTTCTCCTTCACATACCCCATAATATAATGCAAAAATTCCAGCGTACTTCGATAGGATACTTTCTTTTTTCCTGCCTGCATGATTCCCTGCCAGCTGCCATAACGGCGGAATCTTGTTTCCACGTAGACCAGGGGATGGCTGCCGGTGTCCACGTTCCGAAATTTTTCGGCGGCATCGGCGCCATAGTTCCAGCCTGCGTCACTCTCCAGCGGAGTATTTTTCCAGAGTCCCTCTTTGTCCCACTCCCGAATCTGATATTCGCTCTGCGGATAGTCCAGCAGATCGTAGATTCTGTCCATTTTGAGGATCATATCTCCCACTCCATGGAATGGGATGCCTGCGGGAATATGTATATTAAAAATCTCGCCGTCAAGGTATCCTGCTTTTTCGTGGAAAGCAAGAAACAATACGGAAGTCCGCCACGTCCGTTTATACACTCGCTGAACGGTTCGTTCTCTGATCATTTTTTCTCCTTTCCCGACGCATTTGCTGCGTCCAAAGCGGCAGATTTGAAAGTTCACTTTCAAACTTTGCCTCCTGTCAAAAAAACCGGCAGTCAGAGTATATCCGACCTGCCGGTTTCCTGTATTTTTCTTTATCGTTTTTTCCGGCATTATTGGCGCAATCTTTTATGAGATTGTACTGCAATAATACTTTCCTGCATGTTATGCTGATTTTCTTCTTTCTTTTCTTCCTGTCAGGACAAAAAGTCCACAACCAAGAAGAGCGATTGCCATCAGTCCGCCGTAGAGAAAAATCTGGTTTGTGTCGCCGGTTCTGGCTGCCCGGGAACTGCTGCTTCCGGAGGAACCGCTGCCGTTATTTCCGGAATTGTTTCCTGCACCATCGGAACCCGCACCATCGGAACCGATTCCTCTGTTTCCTGTGTTTCCGCTGGTGTCGGAACCGCCGCCCCCGTTTCCTGTGCTTCCGTTGTTATCGGAACCGCTGCCCGGGTCTGCCGGAGCCGCCGGAGCCTGTCCATCGTCATACTGGTTATGAAATGCGATGGAATCTACTTTCTGATTGGAATCATTTTTTACCGCCCAGATTTCTGCAGCAAGGCTGCCATTTTCCGCGTTGACCACGCGGACAGTCACCTGATACCCGGACGAGTCGTAGGTCATCCCTTTTGTTGTGTCCGCTGTCTGCGTGATCCGGTAAATGTAATCTCCCGGCGCCGTGTAAGTGATCGGGGCAAAGCTGCCCGTACCCGATCCTGTCACGGTAAGCGTGCTCTCCGTCGGCATCGGCGCGCCGTCGGTTTCCGTCTTCATAGTAAATGTATAGTTTTCCTGCGGTGCTGTGTCTCCTGACACCGTAACCTGTACAGGAATCGTTATGGAACATTGATAGGCACCTGCCATATCTGCCGCCTGCACATTTCCTGCATCAAGCAGGGTCGCCAGCAGCAGAACCGCCGCCAGAAGAGGGGCGGCCAGCAGCGTTTCCCATCTGCGCTTCTTTCTGTTCATTTTCTGTTAAAACACCTCCTTCTTCTGTCCGGCTTGGTGTACTGACATTTAATCCTGTTCTCTTCCCTTTCTGCCGAATCACACCTGACGTCAAAAATCGTTTTTTATTCTGATTCCAGTCTGCCAAATACAATCACCCGCCCGTTGGTCTCCGCCTCCGCACAGGTTGACAAACCGATGATCCGATCATTCGACTGCACACCGATTTCTCTGTATTGCACCGCATTTTCTTTCAGGTAAGAAAGCAGACCAGACACATCTTTTTCCTGCGCCTGCGGATTATAGACCACCGGATCACTGGCAGAAGTCTCCACGCAGGCAAAAAGCGTGATCGGTATCGTCTGCTCCGGCAGATACAGCGTACCTGTGGTATGCGCCTCAAAATATGCCGGGTCTGCAAACTCTATGATGTCCCCGAACATGGCGCCATTTGCCATGTGGTGTCCGTAAACCAGACTGTAGGGATCCGTAAAATCTCTGCTGTTGACGCTGGATAAAAAGATAGAGCCGGACAGAGCAAATTGTCCGTACACATCTTTGTTAATGTACTCCATGTCATCTTCTCCCTGCACCACCGGATAGTCAATGTGCGTATCGTCCACCGTGAGCCATCCCACCACATCGGGATTGATGGCCATGAGTTCCTGCAGCGTCGGATTTTCCTCCTGTCCAGGCGTCGGTTTATACTCCAGCAAATCGTTGGAAAGGAAGGCGCCCCGTCCGGTCATGTAGGTATCCCAGAGACAGTACGCCCCGTAGAGAAACAGAAGAAGTGTCAAAATGCCCGCGATTATATTCAATATCTGATTGCCAAATCGGGCAGCCCGTCCTGCCAGTTCCAAATGGTGCGCCTCCTTTATGTGTCCTGCGGATTATTTTTACCGGCTGCGGCATTCCCGCCGGAACGCCGCGCCTTTTTCTCAGGATTCTGCTGTCGTATGAATGTTATGCCTGCACTGCCTGTCGGTCATGCTCTGTTATCTCTGCTCATCCGTTACGGATTAGTAATCCTCGCGGTTTCTTCAGCGAAGGAAGAGAGCTGCCATACCACCTGCTAAGGCAACCATCAGAGCGTAAGGACCGTAGGTCATGGCGATACCGGTAGGGGTGGAAGCGTTTCTGTAATTGGTTACAGTCATTTCTGTACCGTCAGCTGTAACTGTTGCTCCATCAGCTGTTGTTACATCTGTATTACTATAAGTTGTGGTATATCCATTCATATTGGCTTCGGTCTCATTTACGGTGTATTTATCAGATGCTGATAAGCCGTAGATATGAATCGTGTCGTTATCTGTCACATTCTGTACTGTAATTGTTTTTCCACTTTCTACGTACGTCATAGTATATTGTCCGACCTCAGCCTCGATACGCAGGAGTGTTTGATAATTATCTCTTCCCTGATCCTCGACATCAAAGTAATACCAGTACTGACCAGTCGCCGCATCGTACTCTGGTGAAGTCGAAAGATTGACAACCTTATTATTCAAATCGCCAGTATCAATTCCGTTGAGTGTACCGTAAGTAATCGTCGGATTCACGTAACCCGGAAGGAGAGCAAAACGGAGACCTCTTTTGATAGTTTCTGTTTTATCTGGAACCCATTCCCCCCATTCCCAATGTCCTCCTTCTATAACTCGTTCTCCCGGGAACCAATAGTTCCTCTCTGTTCCTGCTTCTCCCACAGAAAATGGCTCTGACTGTTCCAGTGTCCCCCAGGATTTATTACTTTGGGTACGATCTATCATCTGGAAAGTCACGCCGGTCAGACGGTCGAGAATAATCTCATTCCAAGTAGTAGAATTCAGGTTTCCGCCGGTCACGGTAATATTCTCATAACAGTTAGATACGCTGATGGAATATGTACGCTGTTCGCTATAATTTCTTTTATAGGTAAGTCTCACCACAGTCCCACTTGACAATGTAGTTTCTGCTGACCCGCCCACTCGGTACGGTATATTCAACTTAGTACCGTTAATCTGCAGACTGTCCAGCATCCACCTTGCATTAATCGTATTGGTAGTAAAACTCCATAATTCTGCCCACTCATCTTCTGATACAGCCTGAAATGTTTTCTCTGTCTGTCCAAAATCTGCTCGTGAAGTACCATCATCTTGGGTGTATCTGGTCTGTGTCCACAGTTCGGCACTAAACGCATATGAATTTCGCTTGGTCAATGTCACAGTAACATTCTGCGCGGCATCTACATCTTGGATCTCATATATTCCACTCAACGTAAGAGAAGACGGTTCACCTGACACACTGATGGTGGAGTCATTCCCTGTGTAGGTCGGTTCAATACCCAGCTTTCCCTGTTCCTGTCCATTGACGGATACTGTTGCTGTATAGCCTCGTGGTATCGTTACCCGAAATGCGTAGGATTCTCCGTTTTTTACTGTTTCCGGGCGATCTGTGCCATAAATTGTATCGACACTCTGTGATCTGTCTGTCACTTCATAATTGATATCATATGTATCCCGATGAGGTTCATAGTGCAGCGTAATGGTTTTTCCTTCATCCAGAACCCAAGCGGCAAGACTGGTAGAAGAACCATCCGTCGTATAATAGATATATGTCTTACCATCGTCGTCATCCAGCATACCCACTGCTTTTACTTCAATGTCTCCCTCCCCTGTTTGAATAGTTGCATTGACAAAATCGTAACCCGTGATGGAAGGAACTGTCGTGGCACTGATATCACCGGTCTTTACAATGAATGATTCCGGCTGTACTCCATCATTACCGGAAAGAGTAAAATACTCTTCAGGATTTGGAATCATCTCTCCCTTCGCGAATGCTTCCGCTGCCCCCATTCTCGCCAGCGCTTTCCTTGCTGTCTGTTCATAGGTCAGGGTATTGTCCGTATCGGATTCATCCTGTTTTTCATCCTGTTCGGTGTCTGTCTCGTCTTTATCCTGTCCGGCTTCGTCTGTCTCATTTTTGGTTCCGTCAGATTTGTCGTCTGTGATGACAGCGTTCGTGTTGTCTTCGTTCTGATCGTTTGGAGACTTGTTTTTGTCGTCTTCGTTCTGAGTGTTGGACGATTCGCTTTTGTCAGAGTCTGTCTGATCTGTCACTGTGATCTGGTTGGAATTGTTTCCCTGGGAAGGACGATCCTTCTGCCCGGAGGTGCTGTCTGTCTTATTGTTTCCTTCCGTCGCATCTTCCCTTTCCGTCTCTTCGTCCTTGCTGTCCTCGTCTTCCTGCTCGTCCTTCGTCCCGGCGTCGTCTTTCTGGTCGTCTTTGTCGCCGTTCTGACTGGAGTCGTCGTCCGCATCGTCTGCATCGGACTGGTCGGTCCGGTCTGTCTCGTCGGATTCGCTGTTTTCCTCCGCGTCCTGTTTCTGAACATCGTCAGAGGATTCGCTGTCCCCGGTCTCTTCCTTTTGTTCTCTGGCCGGTTGCTGCTTTTTCGCGTCTGTGTCCGTCTGGCTGAGGGATGCTTTGTCCGTTTTGCCATTTTCCGCTTCCACAGATTTCTGCTTTGCTTTTGTATCTGTTCCGGTAAAGGTTTCTGTCTGGGAAACTTCTGTTTTTGTTTCGGGAGCTTCCGCTGTTACAGAAAACTGTTGCACATTTACCAGAGATACAAGCATTGCCAGCGTCAGCAAGAAGGCCAAAAGTCTTTTTGTGTGTTTACGCATTTTGCTCTCTCCCTACTTTCTTTTTTGTTTCAAGAATATTTCAGTGCATTTTCTGCAATATCCTTATGCTTTGATTCATTACCTCATAATGTTGATTATGTGGTAATAATTCTTTTGAAGATATAAATTGTAATGGTTTTGGGAGATTTTTTTATTGATATGCTTTCGGTAAACACAAAAAATGCGCTCCCGAGATTTTCTGAAAAGAAAAAAAGCATCAGAAACAAGGCTGACAATGTTCTTATGTTGTCAGTCCGCTTTTGATACTCTTTTCTTTGCGGCAGAAAATGGATTCTGCCGCTTTTCTTTATTTTTTATCTCTTATATTACTTTTTCTCAGATTTATTTCTATAATTAAATAAATATTCACGGAATAATTATCAGAAAAAAGTTGAATATCCCTCTGCGCTGTGGTAAAATATCAACAGTAAAGGAACTCATATGTATGCATTTTTACCTCATAATCAACATTATGGGGTATTTTTTTGCGCGTTGCGCCCGGTCGGCGGCCGTCATGTCCTGCCTGCTATAGTACCAATCCCAGCTGCGATAACAGACGAGATTCTTCTTTCCCGCTTTCCTGTGTGTAGATGCGGGTCGTGTTGATGTTGGAATGTCCGAGAAGATCCGCCAGATGGACGATGTCTTTCTTCCTGTGATAGTAGGTACAGGCAAAGAGATGCCTGAGATTGTGTGGAAATACTTTGCTTTCCTCCACCTGTGCTTCCCGGCACAGTTTTTTCATGTCGTGCAGGATATTGCTGCGGTCCAGCTCCTCTTTCCAGGAGATCACCTGTTCTTTCGTCACTTCCTGCCTGGCTGCCGGCTGCTCCTTCACATACCGGAAGAAATGTCTTACGTCCCTCAGATATTTTTCTACCGTGGCGCTGCTCTTTTCTTCTTCCACGAGATGCCTGCGAAAGCGTTCTCTCATATCCATGTCCCATATTTCTCCTGTCCGCCCGGCATTGACGTTTTCTGAGAATGCTCTTTTCACACTCCGATTCTCTTTCGCATCTTTTCCTGCTTCCGGATTTTCTCTTCCTTCCATATAGATAGGTCCTGTCATATACTGCATCCTCGCTTCCTCCTGTATCGCCTTTGTATTTCTGCTGTGTCACAAACTGTTTCCGCTGTCGGTTATGCTGTGTTATTTTAGCAAAAATATACGGCCGTACAAAAGAAAAAGCGGCAGGATGTCCCTTACCGCTCTTTTAAGTCTTTCTGCAGCGCCACCAGATAATGAATGGCGGCGCCGTTTCCCATGGGGATGAAGTAATCCGGCGTGAGTTCTTCGTACTTAAAGTGCTTCGGTCCGCCCGCCTCCATCCGATCCCAGTATTTTTTCAGTTCCGTAAACCGCAGGTAGTAACATTCCTGTCGGTGGGAAAAATAGATGAGCAGGAAACTGACGCCTTTCTGCTCCTCATAGCCTTCCATAAATTCCATCTGATGCTGATGGACATTCTGCATGGGAAAGGTATCCGTGTGACACTCTTTGGCGTCAAAACAGATGGGAATCCCCTGTACCACACCGATATAGTCCACCGTACTCTTTTTCTCAAAGTAAGCCAATGTGATATGCCGACTGTTTTTATCAAAACGGACCGGGGTGATGGGGGTGGGCACTTTCTGAATGAGCGCCAGCTTTTTATCCCGGTATTGCTGATTTGTGTAGTTTATCATTTCTTCGAGAACGGAGCCCCGAAGCCCCCGGGATGTCCATGTTGCCATTTCTGTTTCTACTCCTGTCTTTTCTGCTCCGCTGCACCTTCTGTTTCTTCTCTGACCGACTGCCGTCTTTCAGGTGCAGCCCGCAGGCCTCCATGGCCCTGCAAAAGTCTTCCGGCGGCGGGTCGATGATGTGTATGCCGTTTTTGCCCGGCATTTTTAATTCGTAGCTGTGCAGCATCTGATAGCTGATGCCGGTCATCCGTTTCAGAGCATCGTTTGCTTTTCGGTCTCCGTATTTGTAATCACCCAGGACCGGATGCCCTTCCGAAGCCAGATGCGCGCGGATCTGATGGCTTTTTCCGGTGATCAGTCTTACCTTGAGCAGGGTGGCATGGGACGAAGTGTCCAGCACCTGATACCAGGTCTCCACCGCTTCCGCTCCCTCCTCCGGGCGCTGGAGCAGCGTTACCACATTCCGCTCCTCGTCTTTTTTGAGGTATCCTTTTATTTTCCGGTCTTTTTTCATCACACCCTGTACGATACACAGATAATATTTTTCCAGGTTCCGGTTTCGCAGCAAAAGCGCCAGTCTCTGCAGTCCCGCTGTGGTAATGCCACACAGGACGATGCCGCTTGTATTCCTGTCCAACCGGTTTGCCACCGAAGGGCGGAAACCGGACGGCGCGCCTGCCCGGATAATGCCTTTTTCCCGGCAGTAATCCAGCAGATAGTCGTTGAGGGAATCGTCCTCTTTTGCCGCTTTCTGCGTCAGCATCCCTGCCGGCTTATGAAACAACAGGGTATCTTCGGAGGAATATAAAAGTCGCACCTGAGAGCGAAGCTTATTTTCCTCTCTTTTTTTTGGCGGCACGCTGCCTGCCTTTTCGCCTTTTCCGGCAGGCGCAGCGCCGCTCTCCTTTTCCCCGGTAAACTTACGGAAGGTATCTTCTGAGAAAAAGATCTGAATGGTATCGCCTTCCCGGACTTTTTCGTTGCCTTCCGCCTTTTTCCCGTTCAGTTTGATATTTTTTTTGCGAAGCATTTTGTGAAGAAAACCAGAAGCCGCTCCCGGCATATATTTGCTGAGGAAACGGTCAAACCGCTGTCCGGCTTCTGCTTTCGTTACTGTAATCTCTCTCATTTTTTCTTCTTTCCTGACGCATTTACTGCGTCAATACTGGTAGATTTGTACGTTCTGATTTCCGTTTTGACGGACTCTTTATGATTCATGCCTTCCCATAAAATGTAGGAACAACTTATGCGGAAGCACTTTTGACGCGGTGTGGAAGAGTTTCATCGGTTTTCCGTACACGGAGATCTCCTTGCCTGCCAGGTTATCCTGCCATGCTTTTTTCACTACCTTTTTCGGATCCGCCATGACCATTTTTTTGTAGGCTGGCAGATGTTTCTGTTCCGCCGCCCGCTTAAAGAACTCTGTCTTTACCGCGCCCGGGCAGACGATCGTGATACCCAGATTCCTCTCCCGGCACTCTACCCGAAGGCTGCGGACAAAGCTCAATACAAATGCCTTAGTCGCCGAGTATACGGCAAATCCCGGCTGCGGCAGAAAAGCCGCCGAGGACGCCACATAGATCATCCGACCTCCTTTTTCCATATACGGGAGAAACATGGTGGTGAGTTCCACCACGCTGCGGCAGTTGACGTCCACCATCTCTAGCTGCTCTTCCACCGGGATCTCGTCGATCCGTCCCATGATCCCGAAACCGGCGCAGTGGATCATCAGCGAGATCTGCGGCGACGTCTGCGCAAGCGTCTCTCTGAGTACTTCCAGGTCTTCTCTTTTTTGCAGATCCAGAGCGAGCACCCGGAAAGTCTGTTCCGCATAATGCTTCTGCCATGCCTCCAGGCGTTCCTTTCTTCTCGCAATGACCCAGATCTCGTCCAGTTTCAGATTCTCACTCATCGTGAGTTTTACAAATTCCTTCCCCATACCGGAAGATGCTCCGGTAATAATCCCAATTTTCATGATTCCCTCCCTGTCAGCCTTTTTTCTTTTTATGCACATTGCGGATGGTCTTTTTCTTTGTCTTCCTTCCGTGCATGTTTTTTGCTCCCTGCTTCTTCCGGCTGTCAAATGTTCTCTCCGTCCGGCTGCCTCTCTGCCTGCCGGCGGATCTCTGTCCCGCCTGTACATTTCCTCTCTGCGGCGGGATCAGGCAGTGCTCCCCATATCCGATCAGATCTTCCCTCCCGGCAAGTAGGAGAGCCTCCTTCACGATCTCATAATTGTCCGGATTCTTATACTGGATGAGCGCCCGCTGCATTTTCTTTTCTCTGGCCGTCTTTGGCACATAGACCGGCTGCATCGTGCGCGGATCCAGCCCCGTATAATACATGCAGGTGGAAATGGTTCCCGGCGTCGGATAATAATCCTGCACCTGTTCGGGCATATATCCGAGATCCCGGACATACTCCGCCAGCTCCACCGCCTCTTTCAGCCCGGACCCCGGGTGCGAGGACATGAGGTACGGAACCAGATACTGTTTTTTGCCAAGCTTCCGGTTCATCTCGTGATACTTCCGGACAAACTGCTCATAAACCGCATTGGACGGCTTACCCATCATCCGGAGGACGTTATCACTGATATGCTCCGGCGCCACCTTGAGCTGTCCGCTCACATGGTGCTCACACAGTTCCCGCAGGAATCTCCCGTCCTTCTCCGCCAGCACATAGTCAAAACGGATGCCGGAACGGATAAATACCTTTTTGACACCGGGGATCTGGCGCAGTTTCTTTAATAAGGAAATGTAATCGCTGTGGCTACTGTCAAGATTCGGACAGGGCTTCGGGAAAAGGCACTGCCGGTGACTGCAGACGCCCTTTTCGATCTGCTTTTCGCAGGCCGGATGCCGGAAATCTGCCGTGGGGCCGCCCACATCGTGAATGTATCCCTTAAAGTCCGGTTCCCGGCTCATCTGTTCCGCCTCTCTCAAAATGGACTCGTGGCTGCGCACCTGCACACGCCGTCCCTGATGAAAGGTGAGGGCGCAGAAACTGCAGCCGCCAAAGCATCCTCTGTTGCTGACCAGGGAAAAGCGAACTTCCTGAATAGCCGGAACACCGCCCTCCGCATCGTAAGAAGGATGCCAGGTTCTCGCATAGGGCAGGTCATAAACCGCATCCATCTCCTCTGTCGTGAGCGGAAGCGCCGGAGGATTCTGTACCACATATTCCGTCTCTTTATACGGCTCCACCAGCCGTTTTGCCGTGATGGCGTCCGTATTCTCATACTGCCGGTAATAGCTTCTGGCATAGGCTTCCTTAGAAGAAATAATCTCTCCATAGGAAGGAAGTACTTCGTATTCTCCGGAAAGCTCTGTCAGGCTGCGGCAGCGAAAGACGGTGCCTCGCACATAGGTGATATCTCTCACCGGAATGCCGGCCTGCAGCGCCTCCGCAATCTCCAGCACCGAGTGTTCTCCCATCCCATACATCAGAAGGTCGGCGCCGGCATCCAGCAGCACGGATCGCTTCACCGTGTCGCTCCAGTAATCGTAATGTGCCAGCCGCCGCAGGGACGCCTCGATGCCTCCGAGAAGGATAGGCGTCTTTTTGTACGTTTTTCGTATCAGATTGCTATAGACGATGACTGCCCGGTCGGGTCGTCTGGAAAACCCGCCGCCCGGGGTATAGGCGTCCTGATGGCGCCTTTTTCTGGCCACGGTGTAATGATTGACCATGGAATCCATATTCCCTGCCGACACGAGAAAGGCAAGCCGCGGCTCCCCGCAGACGGCAATGCTCTCATCCTTCTTCCAGTCCGGCTGCGCGATGACCGCCACCTTATAGCCGGCATGTTCCAGCAGTCTCGTGATGATCGCCATCCCAAAAGAAGGGTGATCCACATACGCGTCCCCGGAAATGTACACAAAATCAGCCTGTTTCCAGCCTCTCTCCTTCATCTCTTTTTTATTTGTCGGCAAAAAACCGGTTGTCTTTTCCATATCGTTATCACTTCCTGTCCGTTTTTCCTCTCTTTAATCCCTGCAGTTCCTCTTCTGTCAACGGGCGATACTCTCCCGGCGCCAGGCTTTCATCGAGACGCAGGCTGCCCATCGAAATCCTTTTCAGGTAGAGGACCTTCCGGCCCACTGCCCGGGCCATCCGCTTCACCTGATGAAAGCGTCCTTCGCAGACCGTGATATACACGCCAAAACCGCGTAAACTATCGCCGCTCTCATCCGCATTTTCTGCCTGCGCGTTCTGCTCTGCTCGCGCGTCCTGTGCAGAAAGTAATCTGGCAGGCAATGTTTTCTTTTCATCGCCGATATCCAGCCCTTCGGCAAAAGCCTCCTGCTCTTCTTTTCCCACCGGGCCGTCGAGAAGCGCAAAATAACACTTCTCCACATGCTTTCTGGGCGATAACAGCGCATGTGCCAGTTCTCCGTCATTGGTGAGCAGCAACAGTCCTTCCGTATCTTTGTCCAGCCGTCCCACAGGAAACAGTCCCCGGGCAGGCTCTCTGATGAGGTCGAGCACCGTGCGCTCTCTCCCGTCCTCCGTGGCCGAGACGACTCCCTGCGGCTTATGGAGCATGAGATACGTATATTTTTCATAATGACAGTTCTTTCCGTCCACAGTCACTTCCGCTGTGTCGGCATCTATCTTTGTCTCCGGTTTCATTACCACCGCACCATCGACACAGACCCGTCCCTTTTTCAGGTACTGTTTTGCCTCGCTGCGGGTCAGCCCCGCCGTCTGTGTCAGAAACTTATCCAGGCGCATCTGTTCCATCGCGTTCTCCTTTTCTCTTCCCGGCTCTTTCCCACGCCGACTTCCTGTCGACGTCCGTTTCCTTTTTATTTTGTCTCGCAGTTCTTTCCCACGCCTGCTTTCTTCCGACATCTGTTTGTTTTTCGTTCCGTTTCGCCGTCTACTGCTTCCTCCATCCCGGCGCGATCTTATTTTTTATGATGCCCCGGCTGCATTTCCCCCATCCGAGAGGAAGTCCTTCCACACAGATCAGGATCCATCCGTCTTTTCCATCTCCCTCAATGGTCTCGCCCCGCAGATATTTCTCCACGCGAACGTCATCAGCAGACAGAGAAAGACAGTTGGCATATTCTTCCGGACAGAGCGCCATGGCAAGTGCCTGCCCCGGCTCAAAACGTTTCTTCTTACAATCCCCCAGATACAGACCGGAGCGTACCACCCGAAGCCCTCTCATATCCGGGCAATGTTCCGGAAGAAGAAAAAGCCTCTCCTCCAGCCGCTGCAGTCTCTCCTGCGGTATCTCCAGATGACAGTCCGCAAAAAAATGCTTCATTTCTTTGATCATCTCTTCGCTGCTGTCCGGTCTCTCTGCGGACCTGCCGCCTCTTCTCCTGCTGTTTTTGCCACGATTTTTTTTTCGTCCAGTCACAGCCAACCGGCTGTCAGCCGTCTCTGTGTTCTCCGGGTCACCTTCCATCGAAGTTTCCGGAGCACACACGCCTTCTATCCTGTCTTCTTTTCGAAGGAGCGCCGCAAACTGTCCTTCCCCGTCCACTCTGTGGTTCCAGAATCTCCGGCAGCAGGTAAGACTTTCGTCGCCGCTCATGCTCCATTCCGGGTGCCCGATATCCACACCGGGATACAGCGGTAGGGGTTCCAGATGAAAGCAGCCTTCTGTCTGTGAAGCCATCGGTTCTTTGCCGCCCTGTCCCTCTGTGACAGCGGCGCCGTCCGTCCGTGCCAGCAACGTCTCCACCACCTGCTCATTTTCTTCCGGAGAGTAGGTGCAGGTGGAATACACAAGATGACCGCCCGGGCGCACCATGGACGCCGCCTGCGCGAGAATCTCCTTTTGCAGTCCGCTGTAACGCGCGACCTCCTCCGGTGACCAGTCTGCCGCCATGGAAGGCTCCTTTCGGAACATGCCTTCTCCCGAGCAGGGGGCGTCCACGAGCACACAGTCAAAATACCCGGAAAAACGGTCTGCCAGCCGCTCCGGACTCTCACAGGTGATGACAGCGTTCCGCACGCCGGCAAGTTCCATATTTTTAAGAAGCGCCTTACACCTCGATATACTGATATCATTGGCGATGAGCACTCCTTCTCCCTTCATCTTTGCCGCCAGCGCCGTGGTCTTTCCTCCCGGCGCCGCACAAAGGTCCAGCACCTTATCCCCCGGCTTCACCGGCAAAAAAGAAGCAGGAGCCATGGCACATGGTTCCTGTATATAATAGGCTCCTCCATAATACAGCGGATGCAGAGAAAGCCTCTCTTCCCCTCTGTAATAGAAGCCGGTACTGCACCACGGAACCGGTGTCACAGCAAACCGGCGGAGAAGCTCCGCCGGTTGTATTTTTAACTGATTCACCCGGAAAGTCTGGCCGTAGCTTCCCGAAAAACTGGCTGCATATCTGTCATAGTCTTCTCCGAGAAGCCTGCGCATTTTCTGTTCAAACTCTTCTGGCAAATGCATCGTATATCCTCCGTTATGTCAGGCTCTGGGTCTGATATCCTTCCGAAATGATATCCAGCTGGCTCGCAAAATGCTGCAGCTGCATCATATCGTCGGCCACATACACTTTGTAAAACTCATCCTGAATCTTTGTGACCTCCCGCTTGTTGGCTACTTTATAAAGATTCTGGATATTGTTCAGGATATCCTTCACCAGATTCTCCTTTTTCTGATGAGAGTTCTGTGCATCCATGATCTCATCCCGGACATCCGACATGGCCTTATCGATCTCAATGATCGCCCGGGACGCGTCGATCAGCTTCTGCTGCACATAGTCCGGAATATGTTCTTTATATTTATACTGTAAAGAATGCTCGATAGTCGCCCAGAAATTCATGGCCATCGTGCGTATCTGTATCTCCGCGCTCAGCGTCTTGGGTCCTTTGATCGTATTCACCGTGTAATCTATGATGATGTGATAGCTACGGTACCCGCTGGCCTTCATATGGTTGATGTAATCCTTCTCGCACTTGACCACCATATCTGTGCGCTCTTTTATCATATGCACGACTCTGTCAATGTCTTCCACGAACTGACAGTTCAGCCGTATGCCTGCAATATCTTCTATCTTTTCTTCAATGTCATTCATGGATATATCTTTTTTTTTCATCTTATCCAGAATGCTGACAATGCTTTTTAATCTTCCCTCGACAGATTCAATTGGAGAATACAATCCCCTGGTTCTGTGCTCCGTAATCACGTGGTTGAACTTCACGACCATTTCATCCACGGCAAGCTGGTAAGGATCAAGTAGCTCCCGCCAAAGCTGTATCTCCATATCATCACCTCCAACCTTCATAATCGTGTGTTATATCTCATCTCAGTATAACATAGAATAGAGAAAAAAGCACTTCTTTCGTCCTTTTTACTCTCCCGTCAGGAAAGAGACATTCCCTCGTCTTCCGGCAGATCGTCCTGCAGCGCCGCTTCCACCGCCAGGGTGTCGCACCGCTCATTTTCCGGATGTCCCGCATGTCCTTTTACCCAGTGGAAAGTGACCGTATGCGGCTCCATGGCAGCAAGCAGTCTCTTCCACAAATCTGTGTTCTTCACCGGTTCTTTTCCGTTCCTCTTCCAGTTCTTTTTGATCCATCCGTCTATCCAGTGTTCATTAAAGGCCTTCACCAGGTATTGAGAATCCGAATACAACTCGACCTGACAGGGGCGGATGAGCGCCTCCAGGCCCACGATGGCGGCAAGTATCTCCATGCGGTTATTTGTCGTCTTTTTAAATCCGCCGGACAACTCTCTTCTGTGGCACTCTCCCTTGGTATCGGTATACAGAAGTACCGTCCCGTAGCCGCCCGGTCCCGGATTTCCTCTGGCTGAGCCATCTGTGTAAATCGTTACTCTCAATCTCTCTCTCCTTTTTCTTCGAACGTTTTTTCATCATTATAGCATTTTCAGCGGAAAAAGCAAGAATAGAAAACCGCTTTAAAGCGACCGTTTTCGAGCGGCCGGACGCAAAGAAAAAATCCCCCGAAGTCTGCCCCCGAAGAATTTTTTCTCTCCGCTCAGATAATGATACAGATCAGCCCGCCGCTGCTCTCGTTTACGATCTTTTCCATGGCGCTCTGCAGTTTTTCCTGACTGTCTTCGTTGATCTTTGTCACCTTCCCCGAAATACCATCGTCCACCAGCTGGTTCAGCGTCTTTCCGAAAATGTTTACATTCCAGATCTCCTTCGGATCTCCGCCTGCCTGTTCCCGGATGTATGTAATCAGGTCCTCCGCCTGCAGCTGTGTCCCCACGATCGGCGCAATCTCCGTCGTGAGGTTTGCGCGGATCAAATGGATGGACGGCGCCTCCGCCCGGATCTTCACTCCAAACTTGCTGCCGTGTTTGACGACCTCCGGCTCGGAGAGTGTGATCTCCGAGAGTACCGGCTTCATCACGCCATACCCTCTCTCCCTGGCATCTTTGAGCGCCTGGGAAACTTCCTCAAATTCTTTCTTTTTCTCTGAGAGTTCCTTCATGATCCGAATGAGATGGTATTCATTTTTTATGGTGATCCCCGTCAGATCCGAGAGGATCTCATAATAATACGAATCCCGAATCTGGATCCGCACTTCCACCTCGCCGGTATCCATATGGATCTTCTCCACTTTTCCGGATTCCATATATTCATTCTGCGGGATATCCTTCTGATAGATATCCTTCATCTTCTCCTTCTCCGCCAGATATTCTTTCATCAGATCCAGAATGGATTTTTTCATCCAATGGTCATCCCGCAGTGTCTCCACCCATTTCGGCAGGAAAAAGCCCACGGAAGAAAGCGGAAATTCCAGCAGGACATTTTTCATGATGTCCAGGATATCTTCCTGCCGGAGCTGGTCACAGTTGACCGGCATCACTGTCGTGTGGTATTCCTTCGTGAGATTCTGCGCCAGATTCTGCGTGGCTTTTGAGTACGGACGGTCGCTGTTTAACAGAACAAGAAACGGTTTGCCGATGGCGGTCAGTTCCTCCACCGTCCGTTTCTCCGCCTCCACATAAGAATCCCTCGGAATCTCCCCGAAAGATCCGTCCGTGGTCACCAGGATCCCGATGGTAGAATGGTCCCGGATAACCTTTCTCGTGCCATACTCCGCCGCCTTGGTAAAAGGAACCTCATAGTCAAACCACGGCGTCTTTACCAGACGCTCCTGCCCGTTTTCCAGATGACCGCCGGCGCCCGGCACCATGAAACCCACGCAGTCGATGAGACGCACCTTCACCTTCATATCTTCCATCGGAAGTTCCACTGCCTCCTTCGGAATGAACTTTGGCTCCGTCGTCATGACCGTCTTTCCGGTGCCGCTCTGCGGCATCTCATCCATCGTCCGCTGCCTTTCATGCTCGTCGGCGATCTCCGGGAGGACCATCAGTTCCAGAAAGCGCTTGATAAATGTCGATTTGCCGCTTCGGACCGGTCCCACCACGCCAAGATAGATTTCGCCGCCGGTTCTCGCTGAGATATCCTGATATATATTATTCTTTTCCATGAAAAATCCCTCCCCAATACTAATGCAGTATATGCAGCCGGGGAGGGAAATAGACCGGATCTTTTGTAAAGTTAAATCCGCAACTCCTAATTCACAAAAAATGCCGTCACGATCTGACAGAGCGCTTCATAATCAGAGAGCGCCATCGTCTCCTGCGCGGAGTGCATCGCCCACATCGGAACGCCGATATCGCAGCCCCGCATCGGAATATGTGCGCCAACCATCGGTCCCAGCGTGCTTCCGCCGCGAATGTTATTCCGGTCGTTGATGATCTGCAGCGGAATATCATATTTTTCTGAGAGCCCCAGCAGGATGGCCTGCACTCTGGCGTCCGTGGCATATTTGAAAGTGCCGCTTGCCTTGATGGCGACTCCTTTGCCCACATAGGCGCGGGAAGTGATATCACAGCGGTCCGGGTAGTTTGGATGAGCGCCATGGGCCCCATCCACAGAAAGATAGATGCTGTCTGCCATGGATGCGCGAAACATTTCTTCATTACATCCCAGCGTGCGGAAGATACCGCGTAGCACACCGCCAAGCAGTTCCGAATCCGCACCGGAACGGGTAAAGCTTCCAACCTCTTCATGATCGAACAGCCCGATCAGATTGATGCCGTTACTCCGCTCTCCCTCCACCAGCGATTCCAGCAGCGCGCTGACAGAAGCCAGATTATCCAGACGCGGACTTACCACCAGTTCTTCTGAAAGCCCCACCAGCTGCGGCTCGTCATAATTATAGAGATTCAGATCATAGCTTAAGATCTCCGAATCATCCACCCCCAGCTCCCGGGCAAGAAACTGCACGAAGGCTCCTTCTGTCCAGGAAGCGCCGGACAGCCCGGTCACCGGCATCAGCTCCTTCTGCCGGTCGATCTTCCAGCCGCTGTTTGCATCCCGCTGCATGTGAATGGCAATGCCCGGAATCACCGCCACCGGTCGTTCACTGTCATAATGCACCGCCTTCGGCTTAAAAATGCTCTCCCCCTTCAGCACAATGGTACCTGCCAGACCCAGCGGCCGGTCAAACCAGGTATGATCCATCATACCCCCGTATACCTCCACATTCAGCATATCGCTTTCCATACTGCGAAACTCCGGCCGGTTTTTCACCTTAAAACAGGGCTGATCCACATGAGCAAACGCCATGCGCACCGGCTGGATATAGGCCCGCTTGCGTCCCATGGTAAACGCAAACAAGACATCCGGAAATGGAGCGATAAAATAACGCCCTCCCAGGCGAGGCGCAAACAGCCGGTCATAATAAAGTTCTTCAAATCCCTCTTTTTCCAGATAATCTCTGGCAAATGCCACCACCTGCTCCGGCGCAGTTCCTTTTTTCAGACAGTCAAACAATGTATCCATTTTTTCTCCTTTTCTGACGCATTTACCGCGTCCATAATGGTAGATCTGAAAGTTCACTTTCAAACTTTTCCTTCTTTCATGAGAGTAAATCTATTTGCAAAATACAGGGTCTGTGTTACAATAATTTTACTATACCGGAGATCATTCAGCAACTGGGATTTGTAAAGGTAAGAACAGATTTCTAATATAACAGACGATGCCATTCGTTCTCATACAATTCCTCCCGACTCGACCCTCACTCGGACTACAGGCGTTTTTGATCGGCAAGGAGAAACCGCTTTGCATTTTCTCCCTGCTTTCCACAAGTCTTAGACAGTCCTCGCTCACAGCTCGCGGTCGGAAACTGTATGCACTCCGAATGGCATCTGGATATTGGGAAACTCTGTTTCATCTTTACAAAAATCCTGTGTATGTTGGCAAAGCAGCAGGCTATAGACATAGATAGTTGTTTTGTCGAGGGAATAAGAAACAAAGAATTCTGGCATCCCCGGAGAGTCAGCCACAATATTATAGACACAGTCGAGATAGAACGGGCATTTTGCCATAATCTTAGTGCTGAAGTCAGACAGAAATGACTGTAAATTTAGTATTGACCAGTCCGTCTTTGCCCATAACCTGCTATTTTTCCAACATACGCGGGATTCTTGTAGAGGTGGAACAGAGATTTTTCCATAGACAAATGACGCTTGGGCACATACGGCTTTCGACCGCGAGCTGTGAAGGAGGACGGCCGAAGCTATCTCAAAGTGATACCCCTGGTCAGTCCGACTTAGGGTCGAGACGGGCGAATCCGTATGTGCCTTACGTCATTGTCTGTTTAAGCAGATATCTGTTATCCCCTTTGCAAATTATCCCCATTTCGTGTTAGGAGGACTTTCATGCTTTCTGTTTCCATTACCGACGTCAAAAATTTTATGGCGCATCTGCTTTCCAGGGAGACCTTCGACCTGTTCTATCTGGTGGAAGCGTCTTTCAAAAAAGAGATATCCTATCATATCGACGGTCATCTGAATACTGACTTCTTTGATACGGACTCCGAACGTCCGGAGCGGGAATATTGTCTCTGGAAAGAGGTGCGCCCTTTTGCTTTTTCGATCATCCGGGGGAAACGTCTTCCTCTCGGATGTAAGATCATTCTGGCACTGCCAAAAGCGACGGTTGCTTTTCTCATAAAGGAGAGCCGCTGTTCTTTTCGCGAGGAGGATATTGAGGGAATCTATCTCAACATTCTCTATGAGCCGGATGCACTCACCATCACCACCGGTATCTCTTATCGCACATTTTCTCTTGATAAATCACTGGAACATGATGTGGATGATCACATACAGAGCTTTCTGAAAAAGAGGGGCATCTGTTAATCTGCCCCTCTTTTTGTCAATTCTTTTTATGTCTGTTATGTCTGCCGCCCTGCGGCTTTTTTTATTGCTGTTTCCGACCGGCCAGTACTATGCATGTTTAACTGCAGCGGTACCGGACGAGTGCTTTTTCATTGCTGTTTCTGACCGGCCAGTATCTGGTACGCCTCATGCAGCTGCGTATCTTTCGCCGGATCATCCTGGGCAGCCGCCCATTCTTCATCACTCATCTCAACGGTCACATCCGGGGTGATGCCCACCTCATGGATATTGCTGCCGTTTGGCGTATAATATTTGGAAACCGTCATCTTTACTGCGGATCCGTCCGGTAGCGGCATGATATTCTGCACAATTCCTTTTCCGTAGGTCGTCTCTCCCACAATTGTGGCAATGCCGTAATCTTTCAGGCAGCCGGTCATGATCTCGGATGCGCTGGCAGAGTTCTCATTGACCAGAAGAACGACCGGGAGGTCGATCACATCCACAGAATCGCTGTTGTATTCCGTGCGGTTGCCCTTTTTATCTTCCGTGTATACAATGAGTTTCTCATCCGGCACAAATCGTGACACCATGTCAAGACAGGCGGTGAGAAGTCCTCCCCCATTATCTCTGAGGTCAATGATCAGACTGGTCATCCCCTCCTCTGTCAGGGAGGTGAGCGCCTCGTTAAACTGCTCAGAGGTATTGTCGATAAACTGGGAGACGGCGATATATCCGGTATGATTCTCCTTCATCTCCCAGGTGACTGTCTCCATCACGATCTGTGACTTATCCACGGTAAGCTCCATGCTCTCACTGCCGCGGAGAATGGTGAGTACCACCGGCTTCTCATTCTTTTTGATGAGAGCGACGGTATCCTGCAGACCAAGTTCCGCCGTATCTTCTCCGTCCACTGCCATGATGATGTCATCCGCCTGTACGCCGGCGTTGTAGGCAGGACCGCCTTTGTTGACCTGCTCCACCAGCACGTACCCGGTGTCCGGATCCTGGCGGACCGTCACGCCGATACCCACATACTCTCCGGAATCCTCTTCCATGAGCTGTGCATACTCTTCTTCATTATAGTAGGCGGCGTACGGGTCGTCGAGCCCGGCGATATATCCCTTGTAAATGTAATCTTCCAGACGGCTTCCATCTGTCTCATCCAGAAAGAAATGATCAACATAGGCCTCCAGCATCGTGAGCTTCGTCATGACCTTAAAGTTATTCACTCCATTTCCGGATGCAAAGAGAAGGATCACATGCCCGACCACAAAGCCGGCCACAGCCACCAAAAGCAGAAGTACCGCCATCTTGAGACGGGTTCCCCATCTCCGGCTTCCGAACCGGCCTACCGGCTCTTTCTTTCCCGGATAGACATACCGCAGGCTCTCCCGCTCCGTGCGGCCATCTTCCTGCTCTTCCAGCTCCGGGGTCTGCTCCTCTTCTCTGCCGTCCGGACCTGCTTCCATATTCTCCTGTTCCCTGTTGTCATTCCATTCTGTCATTAATATTCCACTCGCTCCATATATTTCATGTATTTCACAACCATAAGGGCAATCTTAAAGGTGATGGCGTCCTCGAAGACACGAAGATCCAGGTTCGTGCTCTTCTGCAGCTTATCCAGACGGTACACGAGAGTGTTTCTGTGAATGTACAGCTGTCTGGATGTCTCGGAGACATTCAGGCTGTTCTCAAAGAACTTATTGATGGTCATCAATGTCTCATCATCGAACTCATCCGGGGAACGTCCCTCAAATATCTCTTTGATGAACATTTTGCACAACGGCAGCGGCAGCTGATAGATCAGACGGCCGATACCCAGACGGTTATAAGCGACCACGCTGTTTTCCGGGTAGAAAATCTTACCTACATCCATGGCCATCTTTGCTTCCTTGTAGGAACGGGACACTTCTTTAATCTCATTGACGATAGTGCCGTATGCCACATGCACTCTTGTCATCGCCTCTGTGTTGAGCATATCCACGATCACTTCCGCAGTCTTGTGCAGCTCATTGTATCCCTCCCCGGCTTTCACCTCTTTTACGAGAATAATATTCTTCTCATCCACCGCCGTGATAAAGTCCTTCGCCTTTGCGGAGAAAATGCTTCTCACGGTCTCAAAGACATTGTTGTCCTTGTCATTCTTCGTCTCAATAATGAACACACAGCGGCGCACATCCGTCTCGATGTGAAGCTTCTTGGCCCGATTGTAAATGTCCACCAGCAGCAGGTTATCCAGAAGGAGATTCTTGATAAAGTTATCTTTATCAAAGCGCTCCTTGTATGCTACCAGCAGATTCTGAATCTGGAACGCTGCCATCTTACCGATCATGTAGACATCATCGGTCTCGCCCTTCACCAGTATAATATATTCCAGCTGGTTCTCATCAAATACCTTAAAAAACTGGTAGCCCTGCAGCATCTGGCTCTCGGCCAGGGACTCCGCGAAGACGAGCACCGCTTCCTTATACTCTTCCACAGCATCCAGCGTGGACGCCAGCGGCTTCCCTTCCGTGTCCATCACACACAGATCGATTCTTGTGATGGCTTTGATCCCATCAATGGTATCCTGCAAAATCTGATTTGAAATCATAGTGTTCCTTCCTCTCCGAACTCTCTGTTCTAGTGCTTTTGTATAAATAAAGTAAGACTTATTTGTTATTCTAATACAAATTATCGAAAAAAAAAAGAGGGAAATACGCAAAAATGTACAATCCCTCTCTCTTTTTTGTATCATATTGATAACAAATTATATATTTTATACTTTTTCCATAAAAATCCTATCAAAACCCTGTCCTTTTATCGGAGCTGTACATCCGGGAATCTCATGATTTCAAAAACGACTGTCTGTCTTCTTCCTTCTGTACTTTTGTCGTCGCTTCATCAACAGAAACCGCCTCCGTCTTCTGCTCTTCGCTTTGTCCTGTCTTATCCCCGCCGGATGAGGCAGATGTACTTTGTCCCTGCTCTGCCGCCTCTCCCCCGGCATCTTCCAGTACTTTCTGCTTGAAAATAGAACCGATCACGGTCTTTTTGATGACAGACTCTCTCTTCATGCGGAACCACAACTCATCCAGATGCAGCACACGAAGCACTGCGGGCGCGCTCTCCGTCTCCTTGCTGATCAGCGGCTGCACTGACTCAATGCAGATGCAGAGCCGGGTGTTCATCATGGAAGAAAAATCCCGGACAAACATAATCTGCTGCTCCACCGGCAGACAGAAAAATACGATATCCGGAATGTTCGCGTTGATCTCGTTGAGTACTGTCCCGGTATTCTCTCCGTCAAAAGCGGTCCCATTCTGGAAAATATCCGGATAGGAGCTGCTGATATACTCTTTAAAAGAGTCCAGATGCTCCTGCTTCGTCATGACCGCATAAATCTCTCTGCTCTCTCTGTTCAGCTTCGCGAACAGACGCTTCAGGTACTCATCCGCAAACTCTCCGATGCCTTTTCTGTCCTCGCTGCTGCTCCTCTGGTGGCGGATCGCCATCTCCATATGGCTGTCGCCGGGCAGAACCAGCTGCATATTCTGGACGGATTCTGCCGCCCAGGACTGATTCTGGCAGTAGAGAGAACTCTCTGCCGAGTGGAAGAAAACGACCTCCAGCCCTTTCCTTCTCATATAGTCCATGGTAAGATTCACCGCTTTTTCCGGACGCATCACCGACACGTCAATGCCGAGCACATTTACTTTTCTAGAAGAATGTTCTTTCATTCCTTTTGGACCTTTCCAGGCTACTGTGCGGAATCCGTATCAAAATTATAGGAACCGCCGTAGCCGCCAATATCCTGGGAAGACTCGCCTTCCTCGTCGTCAGTATCTTCCCCGTCGTCATAAGAACTGTCGTCGTCGCTGTTCTCGTCATCATAGGAGGAACCATCGCTCTCGTCATTATCGTAAGAACTGTCCTCTCCGTCATAACTGTAATCGCTGTCCGTCTCGTCAGCGTCAGTTTCATCATCAGAAGTATCTCCGTCATAGGTGCTGTCTTCACCGCCGACGTCCGTGCTGTCCGTACCGATATAAACCTGAATGTCTCCGCCGGTATCAATGTCGCCCACCTCGATCTCGGCACTCGGGAAGTATGTCAGGAGATCTTCTCCTATTCCTTCCTCCGTCACCACGATCCTTGTGGTGGAAAGCGGTCCTTCATCCTGATAGGAATCAACCAGACTGATGCTGTAACCTTCTCCCTCAAGATAAGACTCCCACTCACCGGCAAGTCCTGCCACATACGCGGAATTATACAGTTCTATGGAGTAATCTTTCGAATCTGTTCCTGTCGCGGAACCGGTCTCCGAAGAATCATCTCCGCTGTTGTCATTCTCTGCTTCCCGGCTTCCATCGGAAGCGGTGTTCTCTGCCTGCTGTGCCAGCGTGGAAACCTGTAACTGTACCATCTGAGAATCTATGGTAAATACATTATCCGCCTCCGCGCCCTGCAAAATACGGATCGTGATATTTTCCGGAGAAAGTGCGTTAAAGTTCTCTTCCTCTCCGGAAAGGTCTCTTCCTCCGCCGGTCTGCACCAGATTCGTATATTTTCTGTATATGGTGCTACTGTCATTTTCCGCAAACAGAGTCTGGAAGAATGACTGCAGGTAGACATTCGTTCTCTCCAGACGGTTGGACTCTTCCGTCTCGGTTCCGTCCAGATATGTCAGCAGCGCAATGGCATCCTGACTGTCAATCTCTGTCTGTCCGCCCTCAATGACACGCAGGACCCCGTTCGCGTTCCGGTAAGAAATGTCCTCGTCCACCTGATACGGCACATCATTTACCATATCAAGGAAACTCTCAAAATTCTCCTGTGTCATCACATCATAACCGCTCAAGGTCAGTCCCGTCACATTTTCCATGATGTCGGAGATCATGTCATATCTATCCTCACCAAAAGCGCGGGCGACATCCGTCAGGTTCACCGTATTTTTTGCCTCCGGCATCTCCTTCTGCAGGTCATCGAGCAGTTCTTTTCCAACTGTCACCTGCGCATTAGCCGGGATCAGCAGAATATCCAGGATATGTGTTCTGGTATTCAGCATGTTCAGGGCAATGTACTCCCTGCCGCTGTCCGCACTGTCAACAAAAAAGAGGGTGCTCCTCATATTAGTTTCGTCTATCTCCGGCTCCTGTACTTCACTGCTGCCGGTGCTGGTTATATTGCCCCCGTCTCCTGCCAGCTTTCTCACATCGTAGAAGCTGCCGGTCAGATAGTAGTTCACGCCCTCAAACGATGCGAAAGCGATGGCAACCATCAGGACCAGCACCACTGCCACCTTGAGAAGGAAGGAGAAAAATCTTACAATCAAGCTTGGCTTTTCCATCATAGCCCTCCTATTCGATTTTATCTGTTAAGTATAGCAAACTTCCATTTCTATTTCAAGTTTTGACATAAAATTGTTTGTCTTTTAACATTTCCCTTCATTTTTTGTTGAAATAGAAATGGAAAATTGTTATGAATCCATTTATAATGGTCTGCAGAAACCGATTGGCTGTACTTCTGACAGCCTGCCGGTATTATACGCATACACAGCATTGCAGGCAGAACCGACTGACGCAGACAGCAAATCAGGTTTTACAGGCAATGCTCCCGGAAAGGAGTTTTACATCATGAACACAGCAGTGATCACCGGCGCGTCCCGGGGTATCGGTTTTGCCACGGCAAAGCTTCTCGGACAACGCGGCTGGAATCTCGTCATAAATGGCGGTCATGACAGGGACGCCCTGCAGCATGCCGCAGACACATTGTCCTCTTCTACCCGTGTGGCATCCTATTACGGCGATGTCTCCTCCGAGAAACACGGGAACGGTCTGATCGACTGTGCGCTGCGCACCTTCGGTCACATTGATCTGCTCATCAACAATGCCGGTATCTCTCACATCGGTCTTCTGTCTGATATGAGTACCGCTCAGTGGCATCGGCTCATGCAGACCAACCTGGATTCTGTATTTTTCACCTGCCGGGCGGCTGTCCCATCCATGGTGCGCCGACAGCAGGGGAGGATCCTTAACATTTCTTCCGTCTGGGGAGAAGTGGGCGCTTCCTGCGAGGCTGCCTACTCCGCCTCCAAGGGAGCCGTCAACGCACTCACCCGGGCGCTCGCCAAAGAACTCGCCCCCTCGCACATCTCTGTGAACGCCATCAGTTTTGGCGTCATCGACACAGAGATGAACCGCTGCTTTGATCCGGAGGAACGGGAAGCCCTCGCAGAGGAAATCCCGTTCGGGCGCTTTGCCTCTCCAGAAGAAGCGGCCGCGTTCTGCTGCCAGATCGCCGAAGCTCCGGAATATCTCACCGGGCAGGTTTTGCGATTTGACGGGGGCTGGATCTGAATGTCAGCAGAAATCCTGACTGGGAACTGATGGGGTACAGACGAGGACGTCTTGCCCCTGCTATATCTCCGCTGTCTCCTCCCGGAGCCACCGGCGTTCTTCTTCCTCAAGATACGGGGACAGCGTCTCGAAGACTTTCCGGTGATAGGTATTCAGCCAGTTCCGCTCTTTTTCCGAGAGCATCTCCCCAAGGATGGCTTCCCGGTCGAAGGGAACCATGGTGAGCGGCTCGAATCCGAGAAAGACACCGAAAGTATTCTCTCTTTTTCTTGCGCAGACCAGGAGATTTTCCAGACGGATACCGAAACGTCCTTCCAGGTAGATGCCGGGCTCGTCGGAAGTGATCATCCCTTCCTCCAGCACGCAGTCATTGCCCCGGGTCGCGGCCGGTCGATAGCGGAAACTGTTCGGACCTTCATGGACACTCAGCAGATACCCCACTCCGTGACCGGTACCGTGGTTGTAGTCCAGTCCTCTCTCCCAGAGAGGCGTCCTTGCCAGCACATCGAGGCTCATACCCGCAGCGCCCTTTAAAAAGACGGCGTCTGCCAGACGAATATGTCCTTTTAACACCAATGTATACATCTCTTTCTGTTCCCGGGTGAGCGGGCCGAGGGCGATCGTTCTTGTGATATCGGTCGTTCCTTCTTTGTAATGTCCCCCGGTGTCAGCCAGAAGAAATCCTTCCGGGCGAAGCGGAATATCGGAGTCCTCATCCGCGGCGTAATGCACGATGGCTCCGTGCTCCCCGTAAGCAAGAATCGGATAAAAGCTCGGACCAAGGTAGCCGTCCTGCTCTCTTCGAAAAGTCTCCAGCTTTGCGGCGGCGCCAAGCTCCGTGACCGGAGTCTGCCATTTTCCTGTCTCTTCTTCTTTCCTCTGTTTTTTCAGCCAGAAGAGAAAACGGGTCACGGCAACGCCGTCCTTGATATGGGCCGCCCGCTCATTGGATACCTCCACCGGATTCTTTATCGCCTTGAGAAGCAAAGTGGGATTCTCCCCGTCCTCTGCCTCCACCTCCGGTGGAATCCGGCTGATCAGAGCGTCATTGACATGATTCTCATCGTACAGAAGCCGGCTGCCCGCCGGAAGCCGCTCCACATCCGCGTAGATCTCCCCGTACTCCCGAAGGCAGATGCCAGTCTGTGCCAGATAATCCCGCACCTCAGGTGAGAGCGCTTCTGTCTGCACATACCAGCGCACCTCCTCCTGACTCATCAGAAGGTAAGAAAGCACTACCGGCGTACATTCCACATCATTTCCCCGCACATTTAACAGCCAGCAGATATCCTCCAGACTGGCAAGAAGAAACCAGTCTGCTTTTTTTTGCTTTAATACCCGGCGCACTTCCGCGATCTTTTCTCCGGCGCCCATGCCGGCATACTCTTCCGGGAGAATCCATACCGGCTCCCGGGAGAGCGGCGGACGGTCTTCCCAGACGTCTCCCACCAGGTCAAAGCCGCTGACAACGGTGATGCCTTTTTCTTCCAGCTGCTCCCGCAGCCTTCGCGCATAGCCCGCCATCACACAGCGGCCGTCAAAACCCAGCGTCTCTCCCGCAGAGAGTCTTTCCTGCAGAACATTTTCCAGAGAAGGTACTCCGGGCTGTCCCGAACGATACAGGGTGATGCCGCTGCCCTCCAGCTGTTCTTTTGCCTGAAGAAAATACCGGCCATCTGTCCAGAGGCCGACATGATCTTTTAAGACCAGAAGCGTACCGGCAGAGCCGGTAAAGCCGGAAATGTACTCCCGGCATTTAAAATAATCTCCCACATATTCGGAACCGTGGAAATCATCGGTCATGATCAGCCAGGCATCGATTCTCTCCGCCTGCATCCGTTCACGCAGGCGGAGAAGTTCTTTCCGCACGCCTACTGCTCCTTACCGGTCTGATAACCATCCGGATTCATGGACTGCCAGTGGTAGGAATCCCGGCACATTTCCTCTATGCCGTATTTTGCTTCCCATCCAAGCTCTTTCTTTGCTTTGGACGGATCGGAGTAGCAGGTGGCAATGTCACCGGCTCTTCTCGGCTTGATCTCATACGGAATCTCTTTGCCGCAGGCCTTGCTGTATGCTTTTACCACATCAAGAACGCTATATCCCTGACCGGTTCCCAGGTTGTAAATGCTCACACCAGGTTTCATATGGCGAAGCGCCTGTACATGACCTGCCGCCAGGTCAACCACATGGATGTAATCTCTGACGCCGGTACCGTCCGGTGTATCGTAATCGTTGCCGAAAACACCCAGCTTCTCCAGCTTGCCTACCGCAACACGGGCAATGTACGGCACCAGATTGTTCGGGATCCCCTTCGGGTCCTCCCCGATCAGACCTGAACTGTGCGCACCAATCGGGTTAAAGTAACGGAGCAGTGTCACATTCCATTCCGGATCGCTCACCTGAATATCTGTGAGAATCTGTTCGATCATGGACTTGGTCTGTCCGTACGGATTTGTGATCTTTCCCTTCGGGCAATCCTCTGTGATCGGGACAAAAGCCGGGTCGCCATATACGGTGGCAGAGGAGCTGAAGACGATCTTCTTGCAGTCATAATTTCTCATCACATCGCACAGAATGAGCGTGCCGGTGATGTTGTTGTGATAATACTCGATCGGTTTCTGCACAGACTCGCCGACCGCCTTGTAACCGGCAAAATGTATAACGGCTTCCGGTCTTTCCTTCTCAAAAATCTTCTCCATGAGCGCTTTATCCAGCAGATCTCCCTCATAGAAAGTAAGTGTTTTGCCCGTAATCTTTTCCACACGGTGCAGGGCTTCCTCGCAGGAGTTATACAGGTTGTCCACAACGACAACTTCATAATCATTGTTCAACAGTTCCACACAGGTATGGCTTCCGATATAGCCGGCGCCGCCGGTGACTAAAATCTTCATGGTACTTTTCCTCCTGATAAATGTAATAATATATTTATATACAGGCATGACCGCTCCCGCAGCCGGATGCACCGTATCTCTCTGGGATATGCGGATCTTTGTCCGTATCCTGTCTCGTTATCTGGCCGCTTCCACGATGAGCTCCACACATTTTTCAATGCCCAGGCTGCCCCGGTTTAAAGCGAGATCATAATTCTGCGCTTTTCCCCACTCCTGTCCGGTGAAATACTGATAATTCAGTCCGCGCCGCACATCCATATCATGGATACGGTTCTTTTCTTTTAAGAGCACTTCGCCGTACATTTCCCGGATCCGCTCCTCCTTGGTCGCCTCATCGGCATAGAGGAACACCCGCAGACAGTCCTCCCGGTCCCGCAGAATATAGTCGGCACAGCTTCCGACGATGACGCACGGCGTCTCTTCGGCAAACTTGCGGATGATCTTCGTCCGGGCGTGCCACATCCGTTTGAGAGGAGAAGATTCCTCATCTTCCAGATCCACAAAAGAATAGGCGAAACGATGGTCGGAGGAAGGGGCAAACTCCCCGTAATGCTCCACATACTTTTCCTTCAGCCCGGTCTCTTTCACAATATTTTTGATGATGTCTCTGTCATAAAATTCAATGCCCAGCTTTTCCGCGACCTGCCGCCCGATGGTCCTTCCGCCGCTTCCAAACTCTCTTCCGATTGTAATCACTCTCTTCTTCATCGAATCACCTCATTATTCCTTTTCTCACCTTTTTGGCAACTGTTTCCGTCCGACAGGCGCGCTGTCGTCTCCGGTATATTGTCAGTCTCAGAATAGCATCTCATTTTCCAAAAGTCAATGACAGTAGAGATAGCGGTACAACAGTTTTTTTGAAAAAGGTATTTTGCTGCGGATCTCCGCCTGCAGTTTCCGCAAAAAATCTTTCAGCAGTCGTCGTTCATTGAGTCGGAGCGGCTTTTGCCCGAAAATGTTTCTCTGCATGATCCGGATAATGCGGAAATATTCCTCCTCCCGGATGCCGGGAAATCTTTTGCAGATGACCTCCGCCAGCTCATAAGGCCGCCTGAAGTCTCCCTGAACGCCGCTGTACTGCAGCATCCGGCACATCTGCCGGTATGTAAGCGCCGCCAGCTTTTCCGGGTGTTTCTTCCACTCTCTCCGAAAAAGTGTAATGCGAAGACTCCTCTGCAGTTCCAGCAAAAATCCGACAGCCGTCAGAATAAGAAGAACGAACAGGAAAATCCCGAAAAGATTCCAAGTCAGTTCCGGAAGCTCCGGCAGTTTCATCCGTTCCGGCGCCCCCGGTACGATCTCATCTGCCTCCACCCGGGTTCCCCGGTCTGTCGGCTCCATCTCTTCTTCCTGCACATCGATCAGATAATCCGGTTCATACGTTTCCCGGTAAAAGCCCGGTGTCACCTCCACCGGACTCCACCCCGCGCCGTCAATATAAATCTCCGCCCAAGCATGTGCATTTTCTCCGGTAAGTCGGCAGGTATCCGCCCCTTCCTCCTCCAGCTGCTTCGCCAGATCTTCATTCAGATAATATCCTTCCACATAGCGGGCGGGCACTCCCAGTGTGCGGTAGGCGAGTACTGCTGCCGTGGCAAAATGCACTGCGTTTCCTTCTCTGTATTCTTCCAGAAACCAGGAAACAAAGTCTTCTCCATCCGGCATTTCCTCTGTCTCTTTTTTATACCTTGCGCGGGCCGCCAGCATCACCCGGATCCTCGCGGTAGCGTCATCAATATTTACCGTATCGCTTTCTGTATGCTGCTGCCAGCCCTCCCCGGAAAAAAACAGGCGCTCTATCATATCCCGCAGCGTCTCATCTACATCCAGATAATGCGCATAGACAAACGACCGGTACACTTCCTCTGCCTGCCGGCAGGCCACAGAAACCGCGCTGTCTCCCGCCGCCGTCCAGTCCGGCGTCTCCGGAAATTCCTCCCCGGCCTGAGACTGATCGGTAAACTGATAAGAGCGCACACCGAAAAATCCGCCGGACAAAAGCTGCCAGTCCTGATTCTCCCTGTAATCTGCCTGCACGCTGTCTGCCGTCTCTGGAACATATACGTAACACCGGTCCGCCCCCTTGTTTACGACACGGATCTCCCGCAGTTTTGTCACGGACAGATTGGTAAAATCCATATATTTCAGGGAAGTGCAGCCCATAAATGCCTCATTCCCGATCCGCTCCACTGTATACGTGCTGCTCACCGCCGTGAGTGACTCGCAGCCTTTCGCGGCTCCGTCCGCCACCTCCGCAGTTCCCAGAAGGATATGCAGTTCTCCCCGGAACGAGCGCGGCACATATTGGAGGAGAATCCGGCTCTCTCCCTCTTCTTCCTGCGTACCGTAAAGCACACCGCCATGGACTTCTCCCTGCCGCCCGTACGTGCGCACCGGCAATCCGCCCGCTTCTTCATAATAAGACTGGTCATCCGCCGATACCCAGAGCGCGAAGGAATCGCTGCTCTCTTCTCCCCCGAACAGGGAGGCTGACAGAGACGGCAGCCGCAGGCCCGCCGGAACGAAAAGCACTTCCAGTTCTCTGCTGTGCGAGAGAACTCCTTCCGGCAGTTCTGTGAGCGCCTCCGGCAACACAAGCACAGAAAGATCCTCACAGAATGCCAGGGCATCTTTTGCGATCTCTGTCGTGTCCTTTCTGACGATGAAAGTTCCGTCATCTGTGGAAAGTGCCTGCAGCAGACGGCAGGTACCGTCATAATTTCTCTGATACAGACCGCCGTCTTCCAGGAAGGTTTCCTCTTCCATCACCCGGTCTTTGATGATCGTGACCGGCGACTGCCACGTCGGAATATCGAGCAGCGCCCACCACCAGTCTGCGGACAGACGATACGCAGTCCGCAGGCCATGTCCCTCCGTGTACGGAACATAGATGGACAGATGTCCATTCTCTTTCGTGCCGCTCAGCGCATCAGCAGATACTGACACCACATCGTCCCGGCGGGCGATACTGATCTCTCTTAAACTGTCACAGTCCGCCACCGCGCGGCTTTTGATCGCGGTAAGACTCTCCGGCAAAAGCAGCGTTTCCATGGAAGTACACCCCGCAAACGCTTCCACTGGCAGTACAGTAATCGCTGTATGTTCCAGATCTCCGTTTTGCAGTGAAGCACAGTTTTTAAAAGCTCCCTCTCCCAGAGATACTATCTTCGCCTCCGGATGAAGCGGAAGCTCCCGTAGCGCCGTGCAGTCATAAAACGCCCCGGCTCCGATCTTCCGCATTGCAGGAAGCAGGGCGAAATTCATCAGTTCCTCCAGCGAAGTGCAGCCGGCAAACGCTTTGTTTCCGATAGTCTCCAGCTCCGCGCCGGCGAGAACAACAACACTTCGCAAGGAAGTACATCCCGCAAAACATTCATCCGGAATCTCTCTCAGCTGCGACGGGATCCACATGGATTTCAGGTATGTACAGCCGGAGAAAGCGCCCTGGCCGATCTCCGTCAGTCCGCCAAACATCGCCAGCGTCTGCGAATACCGGGCACAGTCCGCGAAAGCTTCCTTCCCAAGGGAAGTACACTTCTCACCGATGATGGCTTCCCGCAGGCTGTGGCAGCCATCGAAGGCTCCGGCGCCGATCCGACGGATTTCCTGCATCTGTCCGGCATCCACTCCTGTCAGCCGGGCGCAGCCGGCAAACGCTTCCGCACCGATTTCTTCTGTACCGTCCAGCAGGGAAAGCTGTCCGCTCTTATCGGTCGGCACATTGCGAAGGCAAAGAGAGCCGTCGTCTTTTTTCTCATAGATCATCTGTTCGCTGACCAGATAATTTTCTCCCTCCAGCAGTTCTGTCTGCTGCGGAAGTACCGGGGAAAGACCTTTCTTACCCATGAATACGGTTTCCAGAGAATCACAGCCCGAAAAGGCGTTCTCCACTTCTGAGAGCTCCGGGGAGGACAACACGACGATTTCCAGATCTTCACACCGGAGAAAAGCATCCTCTCCCACCCGCGTCACATCCGGAAGTTCCAGATACACCAGATGACTGCACCAGGCAAATGCGCCGGCAGCCACCTCCGTGACTCTGCATCCTTCCGGCGCCGTGTATACGTTGAGGTCTTCCGGGACGCCACAGAGGGTAAGCGCCTGCTCCGTATCTTCTCTGGAAATATAAACACAGCCCTGCCCGTCCACATAGAGTGTCCCGTCCGCCAGCGTCAAAAGCCGTGCCGCCGCATCGGCTCCATAATCCTCCGTCAGACGCTTGATCCAGCCGGACGCCTCATTCTGTTCCCGGGAAATGTACAGATTTAACTCCCGGGAGAGCGTTTCTCCCGCCACATACTCGCCAAGAATCATCGGAGTATCTCCTTCAATCTGTACCCCCTGCAGAGATGGTCCTCCGGCAGAAGCGAGACTGTTCCCGGCCAGCCGCTTTACATTTTCTCCCATACGGACAAAACGGACCTTTCCCGGCTCCGCAAACGCGTACGCTTCGATACCGTCCGCCTCCTCCGGGACCTCATAAATGCTGCTGTCTCCTCCGTCAATAAACGCGAGCTGCCTCTCGCTTCCTTCCACGGCATATACATCGCCGCCATGATTTTCGTACGTCTTCTCCGTGCCGCCGGCCGCCTGTATACACTGCGCCGCCGCGCCGGTTTCTCCCAGCTCCTCGTCAAAGATCTCTCCCCAGGCAGAAAGATACCGTTTATAAATGAGATCCTCCACCACACTGTCCCGGGTCTTTGGTACTTTGACCTGCACCTGGCAGTCCGCGCCGCCAAACACCGGCGTGTCTTCGGATTTTATCAGCTCCGGCGGTGTCTCCGCCTGCATGGTGACGGTAAGTGTCTCCGTTTTGTCGCAGGCACGGGCGGCATCAGCCAGCGCACCCCCGGCGATCGTCTCTGTCTCCTTGTTCACCGCAAAACTCTGACAGGCGGCAGGTACTTTCCAGAGCATCTTCCCATCCGCCGAGTAGAGCAATCCATCCTTCACACAGAATATGTGGTTGACCTCTCCGGTATTTCCCGCCGTCTCCTGCGCTTTTACAGAATATTCGGCAAGCTTTGGAAACTTCTGTCCCGCCGCGGAAAGGTCCACGCTGTTTACGGTGGCTGAGAGCGCCAGCACGGTCACAGACTCCGCCGGCGCGGAGGTAATAAACTCTCTGTCCAGAGCCACACGGGTAATGCCATACGGGACATCGAGACGTCCGGTCTCTTTCTTTGGCACATAGCCGCAGAGCACCTGATCATCGCCGGACATCTTCACCAGATATCCTTCCTCCAGAAGCGGCGTCAGCGGAATCGCATACATGACCTGCGTGTGCTGTCCGTTTTTAAAGGTGTAGGATATCTCCCGGTTTTCTGCCGTGGCAGGATATACGGAGGACCAGCCGTAAAATAAATCGGTCAGAAAGCCGTCCTCACTGATGAGATATCTGCCGTCTTCCCGGAGCGCCCTCACCATCTCGTTATACGGACAGCGCCCGTCATACTCCGCATTTAAGACTACGGTTTTATCATCTGTATAAATCGTATCGAGCACCGTCTCCTCGTCATACATGACCGTCAGACAATAGTCCCTGACACTGTAGCGCACAGCATCCTCTTCCGTAAAGACCGCTGTCGTTCCCTCTCCCGGACCGTAATAAATGAGATCGGCCGTCCAGTCGCTGCCGTCTTCTCTCTTTTTTGCCACACCGCCGGTCTCTTCCTGAAAGGCCACCTGATAATTTTTTTCATCCGGCAGGTAAACATCCTGTCCGCCCTGCACGGTTCTGCCGTACACATCCACCGTGACCGCTTCTTTTATGGCCGCGTCATTTACGGACTCTCCCTCATACAGGATATCCCCCGTCACATAGACCGGCGTAGAGTCGTAGCGCACCTGCATGCCGGTGTAGCGGATGGAATCATCCCGCACGACGCAGCGTACCGAAGCCGTCTGTCCGCGGCAGGTGAGCGTCAGCGTAAAGCTTTTGTTCACATCGGCATCGGTCAGACGGTGCGCATATTCTTCCGGAATGGCTTCCAGAGTAAATGTACTCTCCTCTTCTGTTTTCTCCTGTGACGGATCCTCCGGGTTCACCCAGTGTCCTGTCACAGTGATATTGCCCCGGATATAGGACTCCGACGGCACCTGTTCCTTATAAAAAAGACCGCCTCCTGATTTCTGTAATAGGAAATGGTAAGACCTGAGAACGTCCAGTCTCCTTCCGTCCCGTCATCCGGTTCTTCCCCGTTGTCACCGCCCGGCTGCTCTTCCTCACTGCCGGAATCTTCATCGTCATCGCCGGGACGCTGTATCGCGTTATCCTCGTCTCCCGGCTCTTCCCTTTCCGGTTCGTCTTCTCCCGTCTGTGGTGTGTTTCCGTTATCATTTTTCTCCGGCTGTGGTTCCGGCGCCGGCAGAAGATCTTCCGGTCTCTCCGGCTGCGCGTTCTGTCCGTCATCCTCCCGGGCAGTCTCCTCATTTCCCGGCTCCTGTCCCTCTCCGATCTGCCGCCGGATCCCTTCTCCGGTTTCCCGGTCCACATAAATGATGCGCTGCCCCGCCGGCTCTTCCTCTTCGTCCGCTTCCTGGCGGCGGGCCTGGGGCGCCGGTCTGTCACCAGGAATCTCCCGGCTGCTTTCCTGCTGTCTGGTCTCTTCTTCCCGGGTCGTATCCTCCTCCCGCTGCTTCCTTCCGTCTTCTTCCAGCCCGTATTCTCTCGGGTCAAATTCTTCTTTCTGTTCTTCCTGTGTCACAAAGGAGTCCGGATCGAACATATTCTCAAGCTTTCCCGCACGCAGAGCGATCGCCAGACCGAGAACAGCTGCCAGCAAGACGAGCGCTGCCACCGGTCCAAGCCCTTTTTTCTTTTGTAAAAATTCCTTTATCCTACGCATTCTCCATACTCCTTGATCGGGCGTTCCGCTGCCGATCTTCCTTCCTCTGTTTTTGCACAGCATTCCATGCAGTCCTCCGGTCCCGGATGGCCGCTCCCATCTTCTGTTTTAACTCCTCAAAATCGATCGGCTTTGCGATATGTCCGTTCATCCCCGCCTCCAGGGAACGCCGTCTGTCCTCCACATAAGAGTTGGCTGACAGGGCATACACCGGCAGCAGGGCGGCATCCTCCCGCTCCATACTCCGGATCCTCCGCGTGGCCTCCCAGCCATCCATCTCCGGCATCTGGATATCCATGAGGATCACATCGTACTCTCCTTCCTCACTGCACGCGAACATTTCCACCGCCTGCCGTCCTGTGACCGCCCGGTCGATCTTCGCGCCGGCCTTTTCCAGGATCGCCAGGATGATCCGCGCATTGATATCGTTATCCTCCGCCAGCAGAACATGCGCCCCACGGACATACCGGAGCAGTTCTTCCCCGGTACCGGTACGGATCTCCGCCTTCTTTTGCTGTCTGTTTTCACCGGTTTTCTCCTCTTCTTTTGCCACGGGCAGAGAGAGGAACACTATAAAATCACTGCCCTTTCCCACCTCGCTGTCAATGACGATCTGTCCGCCCATCAACCGGACGATATTATCGGCAATCGCCATCCCCAGACCGCTGCCGCCGTATTTTCTGGCAATCATACTGCTTTCCTGTTCAAAAGGACGGAAAATATGTCCCAAAAACTCCGGTTCGATCCCTTTTCCGGTATCCCGCACCCGGATCATCAGCCGAAGCCGTTCCTCTATCCTCTCCATCTGGCGAAATGTCAGGGTGACGCTGCCGCCCGTCTCGGTAAACTTCACCGCATTGGACAAAAAGTTGATGATGACCTGACTCAGCCGCATCGCATCCCCGACAACCCTGCGGGCCGTAAACCCTTCCACATGCAGTTCAAAATGCAGATTTTTCTCCGCGATACTCTTTGCAAACATGGACTGCAGCTCATGTGCCATGTCAATCAAGTCAAACTCCTCCTGTGCGAGCTGTACTTTTCCATTCTCGATCCTCGTCAGATCGAGCACATCATTGATGAGATGAAGCAGAAAACGGGACAGGTTCTGTGTCTTTTCCAGGTATGCAAGCACGGTTCCCTGGTCAGCAATCTCCATCTTTGCCAGCTCCAGGAGTCCGAGGATCCCGTTCATCGGTGTACGGATCTCATGAGACATCTCTGAGAGGAACTCTGTCTTGGCCTCATTCTCCTCTTTCGCCGCTGCCAGCTCCTGCCGAAGCGTCTCTTCCTCCTTCTTTCGCGAGGAAATGTCTTCCAGCACAAGCACATACACATCTTCTTTTTTTCTGTATTGTACCCACAGGGATGCCTCCCCCCGCCTTTCATTCTGCGGATTCACAAAGGAAAACTCTGCTGCCATCGGCTCCCGTCTGTTCCAGTTCCGGTACTGTCGTTCCAGTTTGTGCGCCTCCTCCGGTTTCATGCACCGCGCCAGCGCAAAAACATCCGTGTCCATCTCGCTCTTTGTGAGTCCAAACACCTGCTCCACATTTTCTGAGACAAAAAAGGGGAAGGCGTCCGCACCCCGCAAAAAAATATACGTCTGAAAAGGATTGTCCGACAAAAAAGTGTACAACCATTCTGCCCTTCCTTTCACTGACTTTTTCTTCTGTCGTCTCCGAAGGATATATCGAATCCCTGCCGCCGCTGCCAGCACTCCCCCTAAAAGGAGAAAAAAGCACAGCACCCATTCCGCGTGCAAGGCCAGTCTGTTCGTAAATTCTTTCATCCGCTCTCTCCGAAAATCATTATATTTTTTAAATTATACAACTTGCAAAAGAACAGTGTCAACGAAATCCGTAATGATTTATTGTAAAAAATATCCTGCTCCCATGTCTTTTTCTGTTACAGAAATTCCAACGAAATTTTCTGAGAAAAGAAAAAATGCCAGATGCACATGTTCTGTGTATCTGACATTTTTTCAGCGCAGGGCGTCGCCCCGCTCCACCGCCACCTGGCAGCCCACGGATTCCACCCGCTTTATGAGAGACGCGATGCTCTGGGCGGCTTCCTCGCCGGTACAGATCTTGTTATCATACAGGCTGTAATCTTTCCGGTTTTTCTCCGGCGAGAGGTTTGGCATGATGACATTGGCGCCCGCCAGCAGCCCCTTTTCCCTGCCGTATTCATCCATGGTCCCAAGGGCTGTCGTCGCCGGAAGCAGCACCTTCGGCAAAAGAATCCGTATGACCGAGAGAAGGAAGAGCGTCATCTCCACACTCCCCGCCTTCTCTCCGGCGTATCTGGTGTCGTGATGAGGGATAAACGGGCCGATCCCCACCATCTCCGGCTGCAACCGCTGCAAAAAGAGCAGGTCATCGGCAAGATTCGCGAGGGTCTGGCCCGGCGAACCGACCATACAGCCGGCGCCCACCTGATATCCCAGCTCCTTCAGATCATACAGGCACCGGATGCGATGCGAAAAATGCATTTCCGGCGGATGCAGACTGTGATAATGGTCCCTGTCTGCCGTCTCATGGCGAAGCAAATAGCGATCCGCCCCCGCCTCCCGGAGTTTCCGGTAGCTCTCCTTCTCCCGCTCTCCGACAGAGAGGGTGATGGCGCAGTCCGGATGATCGTTCTTGATCTTCCGGAGTAGGGATACCAGCCGTTCATCGGTAAAATACGGGTCCTCCCCGCCCTGCAGTACGAAGGTCCGGTAACCAAGCGCGTACCCTTCCCGACAGCAGGACAAAATCTCTTCCTCCGACAGACGATAGCGGTTCACATGATGGTTATCCCGGCGGATTCCACAATAATAGCAGTTATTTTTACAGTAATTGGTAAATTCAATCAATCCCCGGATATATACTTTATTGCCATAATACCTGCGGCAGAGAGCCAGCGCTTCCCGCCGCAGCGTTTCTCTCACTTTTTCGTCTTCCGACTGCTGCAAAAGACAGACAAATTCTTCCTGTGACAATGTTCTTTTTTCCAAAAACCGGTCGACAACATCCATAGGATCATCCTCATTTCTCATTTTTATTTTCCTGCATCTTCTTTCCGTCCGTCTCTGCGTTTCCGGCTCTTTGCACGCTTTCCCGTGTTCCCTCGATGAGATCCCGGACCACCTCTCCCGCGGCAATGAGTCCTGCCGCAGAGGGAACAAACGCGACGCTCCCCGGCGTCCGTGAACCGGTTTTGATCGGTTCTTCCGTGGAGTACACGACTTTTAACTTCTTTACTCCCCGCTTCTTTAGCTCCCGCCTCATCACCTTTGCCAGCGGGCAGACCGAGGTCTTATAAATATCCGTCACCGTGAGCCGGGAGGCATCCAGCTTATTTCCGGTCCCCATACAGCTGATGACCGGAACGCCCGCTTTCTGCGCCTGCACCACGATATCCAGCTTGGCCGTCACTGTATCCACCGCGTCCACCACATAAGACCAGGAAGCGAAATCAAACTCCGCTGCCTTCTCCGGCAGATAAAAGCAGGGACAGATCTCTACATCGGCCTGCGGATTGATGGACAGGATCCGCTCCCGCATGACCTCCACTTTTTTCCTGCCGATCGTATCCTCCGTGGCAATGATCTGCCGGTTGATGTTGGAACGGCTCACCGTATCACTGTCAATGAGAACAAACGAGCCCACGCCGCTTCTTGCCAGCGCCTCCGCCACATACCCGCCGACGCCGCCCACGCCGAAGACCGCGACCCGGGCGGCCGCCAGTTTCCGCAACCCTTCCTTCCCGATCAGCATCTCTGTCCGCTCAAAGCTCTGTTCCATCTCCTGCCTCCTCTCCGAACCACTGTTTCATCCACGCATCCAGAAAACCGATGTCAGAAAGATCCGGGATCTGCTTCCGGTAAATCCTTCCGGAAAATGCTTCGTGAGGCAGTGGGAAAAACGGCGTCTGCTCCGGACAGACCGGCTGATACATCGGGTCGGCGATCATCCCTGCCGCTCCCCGCACCAGCTTCCGGATCTCCTCCTCGCTGTCCACACTCCGGCAAAGCGCCGGGGCAAGCAGCTTCTCTTCTGTCTCCAGCGGGCAGAGTACCCGGACAGAACTGCCGTAGCGAAGCTTTATGGCGTATGCCAGCGACTGGCTCACAACGGCTTCCCCGATGAGACAGATCCCGGAACCATCCTTCTTCGCACTTTCATCCGTAATGCTCCCAGTCTGTTCCTTTTGTCCCACAGAAATCTGCCTGTTCTGTTCCTTTTGTCCCGCGAGAATCTGCCCGGTCTGTTCCCTTTGTCCCACGGGAATCTGCCCGGTCTGTTCCGGCGCTGTCTGCCCGCCTTCTTCCTGTTCCTCCCTGTAAGCGATCCGGTTTTTCCTGTCTTTCTCTGTCTTTTCCATACAGGCAAGCAGCCTGTCGGTAAATGGTTTCACCGGCATTCCGACCACATACGGTGTGCCAAACCGTTCACGAAGTACTTTTGCGGCCGCCAGTCCGGCAGAAGAAACCACCACATTGATGTCTGCTTCTCCCGCCCGGGCGATCTCCTCCGGTTTGCTTCCCATGGCAAAGGTACTGATGATATCATAACCGTTTTTCTCAAAAAAAGCATGCATGGAGGCAAGGGTTCCATTTATGGAAAAATCAAGAGGCGTCACGCCCAGAAGGTTCATGGTCCCCCGGGATGGCGAAGCTGTTTCCACCATGTGCTCTGCCACGGCGGCAAGGGCCATCCCCACGCCCTGCACGTAGGAGTGCATGCCATTTGTCGGAAAATAAAAAGTCGGGATACCGGTTTCCCGCTCAATGATCTCCCGGATCGCATCAAAATCTGTGCCGATCATCATCGGGATTGGTGAGCGCACCAGTGCGATAAACCGCGGGGACAGATCTTTCGCCGCCCGGACGATATCCCCGATAAATTTCTCATCATTGCCCATGATGGCGTCAATCTCCGACAATCCAGAGATAAACACCAGGCTGTCCTGCTCGTACCAGCGAGGCTCGTCATGGGTATTGTATGTGGAATTACAGCCGGAAGGATCGTGAATGACCACCATGCCGCCCAGCTCGTAAAGTGCGGAACAGATGCCGGAGACGTCCGCCGTGTACGTTGATATAATGACTGATACCTGTTTCATATGCAGCTGACACACCCCAATCCTTTTCGTATTACCAGATCTTTCGTATCTTTTCTGGTCAAAAAAGCCTCCCGGATCCGCTCGCACAGCCCGAGAATGCCGGCGTAGCCGTACAGACCGCCGCCCTCTACCATATTGACGAAATGTTCTGTCTGATGAAAATATGCCGCCTTCTGTCCGATGGCAAGCACCGGTTCTCCTCCGCGCGGGAAGACCCGCATATTGGCATGGATCGTGGCGCAGACCGTAAGCTCAGGCGCATGTTCTCTGAGCCAGTGATAATCTGCCTCTTCCTCCGGCGAAAAGCTGTCCGCATAGATACGTATCACCCGGAATCCGTGGGTAAGCAGCAGTCTGGCAAGCCCCAGCACCCGGGGCACCGCCGCCGCGTCCAGCGCCACAGGCATACCGTGAAGCAGACGGCAGGTGCGCTCCAGCTCCTCGTCACATTTTTTTCGAAGAGCGGTCGGATCCCAGGCTGTCGCCGGAACGATCGTCTCCTGCTCATCTGCCTTCCCCTGTTCTTCCGGAGTTCTCCCGTCATCCGCCTGTCCTGTCACTTTCCGACAGGCAGACGATCCCTGATTCACCTCCTCAAGTACTGCCAGAAGCTGTTCCATCTGCCGGTCGATCTCCTCATACGAAAAAGTCTGAGGCAAGTAAAGGAACCGCATCCCCAGCCGCTCCGACAACGCCTCCCCGGCCATTTTTGCCGGCGGATAAGTCACAATATTTACGCTGCTTTCCGCCATGGACAGATATTCCTCAAAGGTATCACAGGCCGTGAGATCTTTTACCGTGCAGCCGTGTTCCCGAAGCACTGAGAGCATCTCGCAGTCCGGCTGCAGAGGAAGATCATTTCCGATAATATTGATTTGTTCCGGGCGCTGCTCCCTTTTTTCCAGACAGTCATACATGGCCTTTCTTAATTTCTGATCCGGCGTGATGCCTCCTTTTTGCATGATCGGATCCATGTACGCCTCGATAAAATGCTGCTGCGGATATCTCTCCCGCAACGTCCGGTAAATGTAGGCGATGTCGCATCCCATAAAGTGATGGATGCACACGGTAAATAAGATCACCACCGTAGGTTTTCGTTTTAATTTTTCCAAAATCTCCGAGACGCCGTCAATGACCAGCTCTTCCATCTGTCCGTTGGTAATATCGTCCTCTTTGACCGCGATGGTCGAAAACCGGTCCGCCGCTCCCATCTCTGCCGCCGTCAGCACCACGCCCCGGTTGCAGTTGGCGGCACAGACATAAATCTGATGGGAACCCGGAATAAGCATTCCTGTGTGCACGATATTCCAGGTGCCATGCGCCGGACTGTTGTATTCCAGTCCCGGACGAAATGGTGACGGCCAGGCGGCGTTTTTCATGGAGACGATTTCTTTTTCTGTGACGGGCGGCCGATATTTCTGCATCGCCTCCCGGCTTCCATGTATCATTTCCAGCATTGATATTCTCCCTGTCATTTCTGCTGTTTGTTTTCCTTATCTTTCTTCCCGGCAGACTGCGAGGATCTCCTCCGCCAGTTTCCGGTATTCCTGCGCCATCTCGCTGTCCGGACAAGCCTCCAGCACTGTCATTGCAAGCTCCTCGGCGTCCGTGACCGTCTCACTGCGCGACAGTGTCCCGATCACCCGGCTGTGGATATCCTCGCAAAGTTCCTGCACTTTCTCTTCCTCATGCTTTACATTTCTTCGGTTGAGAATAATACCTCCCAGTTTCGCATACCCGCGGTTTTTAAAATTTTCCACCGCCATGGCGATATTTGCCGCCGCATGGATCGCCATATTCTCTCCGGAGGTGAGCACAAAAACCTGATCGGCGTACCCGCCCCGCATCGGCATGGAAAATCCGCCGCAGACCACATCGCCCAGCACATCGTAAATGACCACATCCGGCTGGTACACCTCATAGGCTCCCTTTTCCGCCAGCTTCTCCAGTGCAGCAATAATTCCTCTCCCGGCACATCCCATGCCCGGCGCCGGTCCTCCGGCTTCCACGCAGAGAACGCCCCGGTATCCTTCCATCACCATATCGGACAATGTAAAGTCATTTTTCCGGTTCCGCACCAGGTCAAGTACCGTCTCCACCGGCTTGCCATGGCGCAAAAGCACCGTGGAATCCGCCTTCGGATCACATCCGATCTGCATGACCGTAAGCCCCTGCTCCGCCATGGCGACCGCCACATTGGAGATCGTAGTGGATTTCCCGATACCTCCCTTTCCATAAACTGCAATCTTTATCATAATTCTCTCCGTTTTCTCTTTTCTTTTCTGATTCTGACACACATTTACATCTTAACAGAATCTACACTTTCGCGTACGCCACCTTGGAGGTTACACCCTCAAGCCGCCCGATACGGCCGGACAGCGTACTGATGACCGTCTGGGGCGCGTCCACGACCAGACTGATGATATTAATCCCTCTCGCCCGGTACGGGATTCCCATGCGTCCCACCATGTATTCCGCGTATTCATGTATGATATCATTGAGTTCTGCCGTCGTATCCGTATTTTCCACAATGATGGATAAAACGGCAATCCTTGTTTCTGTATCCATTCCGTCCTCCCTGTTACCTCTGCTGTCCGATCGAGCCTGCAGGTAAACCTGCGCCTCTTTGTTATATTCCGACTCTGATATCAGCAGATTCTCGGCAGCAGTTCGCCCCGCGGTTCCGGCAGCAATGTCTCCGCTCCGATCTCCGTGCTCATAACGACCCGGCCCGGCATCTCAGCAGTGACTTCACCGATGATGGCAGCGTCTTTCGCATATTTTCCCTGACGCAGTTTGTCCACGATGGCCTGCGCCTGCTCCTTCGGCGCAAAGATCACAAGCCGTCCCTCACAGGCGAGATACAGCGGCTCAAGCCCCAGCATTCCACAGACACCCTTCACATTTTCCTGCACCGGAATCTCTCCGGAATGCAGACGGATCCCGACCTGGCTCTGTCCTGCGATCTCATATAATACCGTGCCGACGCCTCCCCGGGTGGCATCACGGATCACATGGATATCTTTTGTCACAGTAAGCATATCCTCCACTGCGCCCCAGAGCGGCGCGCAGTCGCTGGTCACATCCGCATCAATACCAAAGTCCTCCCTCTCCAGCAGGATCGTACAGCCATGCCGTCCGATATCGCCGCTCACGATCACGGCATCGCCCGGCTCCGCCTTTTTCCCGGAAGTCTCCACGCCGTCCTGTACCTGACCGATGCCGGTGGTGGTGATAAATACGCCGTCCACCTGGCCTTTCCCGGCCACCTTCGTATCCCCTGCCACGATCTTCACGCCGGCTTCCTTCGCCGTCTTTTCCATGGCAGCCGCGATCTTTTCCAGTTTCTCCATCGGAAATCCTTCCTCAATGACAAAAGCGCAGGAAAGATACAGCGGTTTTGCTCCCATACACGCCAGATCGTTGACCGTGCCGCAGATGCTGAGCTTTCCGATATTTCCTCCCGGAAACTCCGCCGGGGACACGATGAAGCCATCCGTGGTAAACGCCAGTTTTCCCGCGTCCACCGAAAGCACTGCCGCGTCATCGCTGGTCAGATCCGGGTTAGAAAAATGTTCTTTAAATACTTTATCAATTAATTCGGCAGTCTGCCTGCCGCCGGCGCCATGCGCCAGAGTTACTGTTTTATCCATGATTCATTTCTCCTTCTATATATGATTATGTACAATGGAAATCGGTCAAGTTTCCTGTTCAACCGGGATTTGTCGAGATGAAACTGTGGTTTTGAGAGAATCTGAAGATGTGGAAACAGACGAGATTTGCGACGCTGTATATACCATAGAAAAACGCAGGCAGGAAGCTCTTCTCCTCCACCTCGGCAGGCTGATTGTGGGAACAGCATGATAATATTCTCATGACGCCTGCACTCCCAGTCGTCGCCGACCTTTCCCGCTGTGTTTTTCTACCTGGATAGTATGCCGCAAATCTCTGTCTGACTGCATCACTAAGATTATGGCAAAATGCCGTTCCATCTCGAGCGCATTTACAGTATTGTGGCTGGCTCTCCGGGGATACCGGGGTTCTCTGTTTGCCACATTGTACAGGATTTTTGTAAAGGTGGAACAGAGGTTTTTCAATATCCAGATGCCATTCGGAGTACATACAGTTTCCGACCGCGAGCTGTGAGGGAGGACTGTCTAAGACTTGTGGAAGG